>ENA-UOOK01000068-UOOK01000068.1-fermentation-metagenome-genome-assembly--contig:-NODE-68-length-110034-cov-12.892534_pt1 | contig 110034 bp, 98 predicted proteins | sample MGYA00245777_ERZ724023 | MGnify/ENA primary metagenome ERZ724023 (study PRJEB28704, sample SAMN03018312) | fermentation metagenome | biome: anthropogenic terrestrial biome; feature: soil... | reverse complement strand
ACGGCTCAGAAAGAATGGGTTGAAATTGATGAAATATCACCAAATATGATTCTTGCAGTTGTTGCTTCTGAAGATAACTTATTCTTAAAACATAATGGATTTGATAAAAAGGCTATTGAACAGGCAATTGAGTATAATAAACTAGGGAAGAAAGTTAGGGGAGCTAGCACAATTAGTCAACAAACTGCTAAGAATGTGTTTTTATGGAGTGGAAGAAATTGGGTAAGAAAAGGCTTGGAAGCTTATTATACTTTCCTTTTAGAATTGTTTTGGAGCAAGGAAAGGATAATGGAGGTATATTTGAATGTTATTGAGTTTGGAGATGGTATTTATGGAGTTGAAGCTGCCTCAAAGTACTATTTTAATAAGAGTGCTAAAGAGTTAACAAAAAGAGAATCGGCACTTTTAGCATCTGTTTTGCCTTCCCCTCTAAAAAGAAATCCAGCAAAACCAACCCCATGGCTTAATCAAAGAGCATTGCAAGTGATGAATCTTATGGACAAACAAGGTGTAATAAGATTAAAGGATTAATCACTTATTATAGCCCATATACCTCATTGCATCCACAGCAATACCAATTCTTAACACATTAACAGCCCTCTCTTTCTCTGTTTTTAAAAGAGGTATTAACCCATAATCAAAAAATAGCTGCCACGCACTATAATTCAGCGAAAATCTTGCATCTAACTGAAATCTGTTTAATATATTATTGTTGTTAAATGTTTCTGTATAGGATCTATTATCTCTTTCAAATGTATTTATTAATCCTAAATTTTTCCTTTTTAATACATAGCTCGGAGTAACACCAAGCATTATCCCAAATTTTCTTTTAGGGTTTAATGCATATTCAAAAACTATCGGAATACCTATGTTAAAAGTTGTTATCTTAGAATTATAATTTGAGATGCCAACTTCGCTCTCAATGTCAAAAATAGTCAATTTCCCGTCTTTAATTGTTAATGGATTTATCATATTAATTTGATTAGTAGTCATAGAAAAGCCTGTATATATACTATGCTTCTTTGTTAAATTAATTGGAAACCAAAAAGCAATTGATGAAGACATACCTATGGTTGAATTGTAAGTATTATCGTTGGCTAATGTAATTAGAGAATTCATTCCAATTTCAAAATTAAACCCTGGATAGCCTATTCTAATTTGCTTATCTTCTGATTGAGATATTGATGAATTGGATTTATTGTTATTAGACTCTATTCTTGGATACTTACTTCCGAAAAAGTAAATATTTGCATCCTTTGGAAAGGAAAATGATTGAGCTCCTGCGGGATTAAATCCTCCTTTTTTGGCATCAAAGTTTGCTTTTGATTCAAGGTTTAACTCTATACTTTTATCTACATAAATATCATAGAATATAATCTCTGAATAAGATTTACCCACAACAATAATTGAGTCAGCGTTTACTGATGAAGTGAAAACACATCCTGAATGCTCGTTGGCAATTAACTTGAAGTGTTCAATGTCTTCTTTAAATTCTATTTTTCCTTTCGCATTACTATCCAAAGTTATTGAAATTATGGGCTCTTTGGTTGTTATTAAGAGCCTAATCCGTTTCTCTTTTAGCCTTTTATTCTCATAAACAATTAGAGTATCGTCAATTAATTTACAAACATTTCGCAAATCCCCAATCAAGCTACTATCTATCCCTGTTGAAGTTATTTGTAATTTGGAGGGATTTCCCATTGCTGATGATTTGGAATATAAAATATCCGCCTCTGCATTTTTAGATAATCTGATATGACTTACTTTCTTCTCTATGGGTTGTTCTATATAAACAACTTTTTCTTGTCCTGCTAAATTTAATCCATAGGAAAGGACAAGGGTTAAAATAAATAATTTAGTTCTCATTTTAATCTTATTTTTTAGTTATTATTTCTTTATTATTTGTTTGCAAGAAATCCTCTTATTGAGTTTTGTATTCTTTGGTAAGGTTGCTTTGTCGGTGTTTTCTCATACCTGCAAAGCCAATTAGTATATATATATATTGTATCTATCTTTGGTTTCGGCTCAGATAGTTCAACGTATTCTATTAGATTATTTGCAACTAATTTAATTGTATCTGAGGTTTGAATGGCTATAAGCTCCGATTTAGTTTCTGCATTAACCAACGTGTTTTCTTCTATCTTCTCTATTTTTTCATTGTTTTTGGCAATTGGTTTGGGGAATTTATTTATTATTGTTTTCTCTCTTTTAATGGTTGAGGGTTCTACTAATTCTATATCGGTGTTTTCATTTATATCTTTTGGGATTGTTTTTGCAATAGGAATACTTTGTTGTTTCTCTTTTCCATTATTAAACAAGAGTATGGTAACTGTTATTAAGAGGGTTACCATTGCAGCAATTGAAGCGTATCTAATAATAATTGGCATAAGTTTTCTTTCAGAGCGTATAAGATTATCAAAATTTGGATATACTACTCCGTAATTGTCGTCTATCTTTATATTATTATCATATTCATCTTCCAAAGGAATAAGCTCTGGATTTTGTTCTAAGAACTTGTCCAATTCCTTATTATCTTTCTCCGATAGAACTCCTTCTATTCTATCAAGAAGATACGATTGATAATTTTCCTTATTAATCATTCTCTTTTAAAATTATTAAATTATATTATTAACATCTTTAATGTATTCTTTCACACTTACCCTTGCCCTATAAATATATACCTTAACTTGTTGCTGACTTAAATTTAGTATTTCCCCTATTTCATTATAGCTATAACCTTGTCCATCTCTTAATAAAAGAACTGATTTTTGTATTTGTGGAAGAGTATTTAATGCATCATTGATTATATCTTTTACATCTGGGTTTTGGTATTGGTATCCCCTCTCTACAATCTTTGTTTCGTCTTCCAAATACTTATCCTTTCTAATGTCATCTATCAGCTTGTGGTATGCAGTATTAAAAAGATAGGCTTTCACTTTCTTAACATCAATATCCTTTCTCTTTTGCCATAATCTCAAAAAACTCTCTTGCACTATGTCTTTTGCCTTTTCTGAGTCGTTGATTTGCTTAAAAACAAACCTGTAAACCCCTTTGGAATAGTCAATAACGCATTGATTGTAATCTTCTAATGTCATTTAGTTTTGTTGTAGGTTCTTTTGTTTTTAGCTATATTCATAAGCAAGACGTTTGATTGTGGCGAAAAGTTACAGCCATAACCAAAATAATAATTCTTTTCCTTACTCATAACATACAAAATTAGATAAAGTTTTGTTATTTTAGAATCAAATTCCATTATTCTAAAACTAAGTTCTAATTTATTATAACTTGATTCTAATTTACTGAAATAAAGAGGTAGTTTAATGGAAAGTAAATTCTTACTGGTCATAAGGTTTATATTATGAAAAGCTGTTTTATTTGTTGGGCAAAGGAGATAATTTATTTGTACCTTTGCAAACTAATTTATGAGTGAGGATAAATCAATTTTATTAGAAAGAGAAAAGACTGGTAGCCTGTTGCGCAGGTATGCTTTGCCTGCTATTGTGGCTATGATTGCTTCTTCGTTGTATAATATTGTGGATAGTATTTTTATTGGGCAGAAACTTGGGGCTTTGGCTATATCGGGTTTGGCTCTTACTTTCCCTTTAATGAACCTGGCTGCGGCATTCGGAACTTTGGTGGGTGTTGGTGGGGCTTCTATTGTTTCGATTAGCTTGGGTAGAAAGGATAATAAATATGCAAGAAAGGTTTTAGGGAATGTGGTTATTTTAAGTATTGGTATTGGAACACTTTTCACGGCTTTTACCCTGCCTTTCTTGGATGAAATTCTTTATTTCTTTGGAGGAAGCAACCAAACAATTAAATATGCAAGTGATTTTATGTTCATTATTTTGATTGGAAATGTTGTAACTCATCTTTTCTTTGGTTTAAATGCTATTGTACGCTCATCCGGAAATCCACAACTGGCTATGATGGTTACGATATTCTCAGTAATAATCAATATTATTCTTGTTTCAATTTTTATATTTGTCTTTGAGTGGGGTATTGCTGGGGCGGCTTGGGCTACGGTTATTTCGCAGTTTGTGGCTTTAATATGGCTTTGCTTTATATTCCTGAAAAAAAATAAGGTAGTTTATTTCTCTAAAGAGATTTTTAGGTTTAATAGGAGGATTGTTTTGGATATTTTCTCTATTGGGATGTCTCCTTTTCTTATGAATGCTGCTGCTTGCTTTGTTGTGGTTTTAATTAATTATAGTTTGCAAAAACACGGTGGAGACCTTGCTATTGGGGCCTATGGGATTATTAATAGGGTTTCTTTTATCTTTGTGATGGTTGTTTTTGGTATAACTCAGGGTATGCAGCCTATTGTTGGTTACAATTATGGGGCAAAGCTCTATGGCAGGGTTTTAGAAACTTATTATAAGGCTGTGAAATGGGGGGTTCTGATTATGATTATTGCTTTTATTTGTGTGGAACTTTTTCCCAGAGCTATAACTATGGCTTTTACTACTGACCAGGAGTTGGTTCAGATTGCTATTAAGGGGTTTCGGATTGTGTTTATTGTTTATCCTATTGCCGGTTTTCAGATAGTTTCTTCCAATTTGTTTCAGTCAATAGGTAAGGCTAAGCAGGCAATATTCCTTGCTTTAATCCGTCAGTTAATTGTGTTGATTCCTCTTTTGATTATCCTTCCTCCTTATTTAGGTATTAGTGGGGTTTGGATAGCTATGCCGGTTGCAGATTTCATTGCAACGTTAATCACTGCTGTTCTTATACGCAGAGAAATAAAACAACTCAAAGAATTAGCCTTCTTTTAGAACGAGAACGAAGCTCCTATCATCCCCATAAAGCGTTGTGAGGGATAGTTGTAATATTCTTGATAGCGTTGGAAAGCAAGGTTATTGAGTCTTAAAAAGAAAGATAATTGTTCGCTATAATTGTATTCTGCGTTTAGGTTTATATCTATAATGGGCTTTAACTTCTTTTCTTCTAATTTATAGATTGCTTTCTGTCCTGCTTTAAAGGTTGGGATAAAGTCTATGATGAATTTGTCTGCCACTATGTATTGTAGGGTAAGAGAGGTGATAAATGCAGGTTTATAGTATGCAAAGTCTATCTTTTCGGTTTTATAGGTTTGGTACTCTGCATCAAGGGCAAGTGAAAAAACCTTAACTATATTATATTCTATATGTGTCTTGGCGTAAAATCTTACTGCATCGTCATACACTATATTGAACATATTATTTAGTTGTGCAAGTGTGTCAAAGGTGTAGAAATGATGGTTTTGGAAGTTTTGTAGTCCTGCTTGAAGGTTTATGCCTAAGCTTTCTAAGAATGTTGAGTTGAGCGATGCATAGAGTTTGAGATTGGAGGTTGGTTTTATATCAAGATATGGGCTTATATATGGGTTTTCCATCCTTAAAGTATTTAAAGATACTCTTTCTGTACCACCTTCTATTCCTCCTTCAAAATAGAGTTTCTTATTTATTATCGGGAAATAGACTATGGCTGTTGGAAGGATGCTAAAATTAGTTTCTGAACCAAATGTTGGAACAAAGCTTAGGGCTGTGTGGAGTTGGAATTTGCTTATCTTAAAGTCAAAATAAGGTCTGATTATTAGCATTGCTGTATTGTAGCTTGGATTAACTATTGGATAAGATGGCATAAAATAAGGAGCATTAACAAAAGTATTGGTATCAAATCTGAATACAAAATGGCGGTAATCTAATTGAAGTCCTATGGTTTGTTTGTCTTTATTGAAGAGTTCAAATCGTTTGGAAGCTTCCAATAGGGCGTTGAAGTTAAGTTCGTTGGTTGTCCATTTACCAAATAAATCTTCTACTCCTATGCTTAGCTTATGATGAAAGGCATCATCGTTTCGGTATAGGCTTGCATAGGTTGTTTTAAATCCAACATTATGCCAAAGAGTTCTGTATTTTTCGGCTTTTAGTTTTAAGTTTTGGTTATTAAATCCATAATAGTAATTGATTGAGTTATTATAGTATGCTTTTGCATCTATATAGAATTTATCCCAAATCTTCTTTCCGTATAGATTTATATCGTTGTTGGCAAAATGATTCTTTGGATAGTCTTTTATTGACCAATGTGAGGAGTAATGTCTTGCGTAAATGGAGTACAGGAATGTTTTATTCCTTGTTTCCGAATAGAGTCCCTCTACAAAAGGAGTTAAATATGTTCCAATGCCTGCTTTAACATTGCCGTTGAAAAGCTTGGCTATGGGCTCTCCTTTTACTTTTGCTGGTTTGATTTCGGCAACAGCCAATTTGGTTGGATATATCTTATTGATTATCTCGTATTGGAACTCTGGCACAGCAGGGGTAGTGTCAAATATGCTTGGGTTCTCCGATAGTTTCATTGCTTCATTAACCACAGGGTCAAATTGGGTTGTAATGATAACACTTTCGTTTAGGTTGGTTCTTGGTTTAGCATTATTGGTGTCGGGATTTGTTGTTTGTGCCATTAATCCAAAACTAATTAATGTCAGAAAAACAAATAGTATTATATTATTTATGGTCTTCATATCTCAATTCTTTTAAGTTTAATTCTATTGATGTTTTAAGGTTTAGTTTTTTGGAGCATTTTCTGTTGCAGAAGGGTTGTGGTCAATGTATATTTCATCAACCTCATCCTTTGCCTTCTGAATTTTCTCTTCTTCCTTTGCCTTATCTTTATTTTCTTTCTCTTCAATGGCATTTATCTTAGCCTTGCTTATTTCCACTAAGTCTTCTCCATCATAGTTATCCACAATACTCTGATAAGTTTGCTTTGCTAAGAGGTTTTTGTTCTTTATCACATAAATATCTCCCAAAAGAACAATTGCCTTAGCCAACCAATACTCACTTGTTGGGTTGGCAGAGATAGCTAATATCTGTTTTTCGGCTTGGTCATACTTCTTATTATTGAATACATCTTCGGCAAAGACATAGTTTGCCTGACCTGAGTATTCTCCATTCTTTGATTTTTTTAGCTTATTAAATTCTCCAAGAGCCTTTGTGGTGTCGCCCAAATGAAGATAGCTATTAGCAATTATGTAATTAGCCTCATCATTAGTTATATTGGTTGTTTTGTTTTGCAAAAGAACCTTTTGAGCATAGACCATTGCCGAATCGTAATGTTTTAAATAAAACTCTGTTCTCATAATTCCGATTTCTGCCATAGATTTATGGCTATTGATTTCGCTTTCTTGGTCTAACCTCCTAAACATTTCGTTTGATTTGGAATAGTTCTTCTGTTCATAAGTTATATTTGCAGCATTTAATACTGACTTCTCTGTAAACATACCCTTAGGACTTGTGCAAACAAAGAGATAAGAGGTTAAGGCACTATCCTTACTGTTGCGTTTCATTAAACAATCAGCCAAATAATAATGTGCATTAACCGAGAAATATCCAATAGGGAATTTATCCAGATAACTATTAAATCCATCTATTGCCTTTTCGCAATTGCCGTTCATATAAACATTCTCTGCGGCTTGGTAAGTTATGGAGTCCTGTTCATTAACGGTGTAATCGGCATCAGGAATTGTTTTTACGTAATCGTAATATTCATCAACCTTATTATTGTCCACGTATATGGAACGAATACTCTTCATCCCTGCTTTTGATTCTTCTGTTGTAGGATATGTTTTTACAAGTTTGTCAAGGGTTTTTAGAGCTAAGTCATCTTTTCCTTCCTTATAGTATAGCATACCTATTTTGCCAATTGCCGACTTTACGTGAACAGATTGAGGATGATCTTCAACAACCTTTTGATAGGTTTCTAAGGCCTTTTGATTTTGCTCTAAAACTAAATAACTATTAGCAAGCTCAAATAACATACTTGCTCTGTATAAGCTGTTTGGATATTCCGTCAAGGCTTTTTGAAGGATGCTTGATTTGGCATCAACACTTCCCATTGCTCCCGTGCATAAAGCTCTTTGATAAGTGGCATAATCAACATCAATCAGGTTTGCATTAATAACATAATCATACTCTTGTGCTGCAAGTTCAAAATTCCTATTCATAAAATAACAATCCCCTATCCTATTATGAGCATCTGCTATTAACTTTGCATTTTCGCCTCCCCCACTCTTAATGTATCTATTGAAATAATCTTGGGCTTGTTTGTATTTCTTTTGTTGGAAATAATTGTATGCCATAGAATAGTTCGCCTTACCAAAATAAGGACTCTTACTTGCATAAGGCACACTATAAAAAGAATTCAAATTCTTTATTGCTCCCTCGTAATTACCTAAACGATACTGAGCCTCTCCTCTAAGAAAATAAGCCGAAGCTGTTAAGATATTGTCTAATGGGTTCTCTAAACTCTTATTGAAAAGCTTTATTGATTCTTGATACTTCCCTTCATTGAAAATTTCTATTCCCCTATTCAATGCTATACGCTGATAAATCTGATTCATCTCCTTAGTTCTTGAAGGGAGCTCCTCAATTAGCTTTAATGCTCCTTGATAGTTCTTAGAACTACTATAAAGCTGAGCCAAATACTCCTTAACTTCATTTATTTTCTTACTCTTAGGGTATTTGTCATAATAGAGCTGGAAAGATTTAATCGTTTCATTGAAAGGGTTGGGTAATTCATAGGAAAGTTTTGCAAAGTTTAAAAGTGCATCTTCTTGAATATTTGGGTCATACTCTAAGTTATAAGCCTCTTGGAAGGAGGAACGAGCAGACATCTTATCGCCTGTATTAAGATAAGCATAGCCTAAATTGTATAAAGCATTTTGAGATAAAGAGTCTTTATCTTGTGAAGCTTTGGTAAGGTAAGGAATAGACTCTTGGTATTGTCCATTTCGGCTAAGGGTGTAGCCCAATAAGTAATTGTCTTCCCGACTTGCCGAAGGGTTGTTCTTAACCCCTCTCTCCAAATAAGGAATTGCATCTTGGTAACGCTCCAATTTGCAATAGGCCTCCCCAAGCATACGATTGGTTTCGTTAGAACGCTTAGAATTAGAAAGACTTGAAAGCTCAGGAGCTTGCTTTACTAACTCCTGATAGTTTTCTTGCAAATAATAGATTTGAGATATGTAGTAAGGAACAATCCCTCTGAAATTCCTATCGTTTCTTAAAGACTTAAACTCTTTTAATGCGGCATCAAATTTCCTTTCGCTGTAAAGTATATGTGCATAATAGTAAGTTGAAGGTGAGGAATACTTGCTTTTGGTCTCTTTTACTGAGGCAAAATAGTTCTTAGAAGTTACAAGGTCGCCATTATTGAAATAACAATAGCCGAGTTTGTAATTATACTCTTGCTTTTGCTCCTTTGTTAATGAGGAATACTCAATTTCCTTATAGGTTTTTATTGCATTGGTGAAGTTATCCTGCTTTTGATAGAAGTTTGCAAGATTGAAAAAAGCATTATTCTTCCTTGAACTATTAGGAAATAGACTTATAAACTCTCTTATTTGTTTGTCAGCATCGTTATTTTCAAGGTTTAAAGCCGATATTGATTTATAATAATAGGCATCAGACAAATCAGAAGCATTATTATCCTTTTGCAAATCAATATAGTTTACATATTGTTGGTAGGCTGCAGCATATTTCTTTTGATTAAATAAAGCCTTTGCATCATTCAAAATTCGTTGAGGCTCTTTAATAACTTCTGTCTTCTGAGCCATAAGACTAAAAGACAAAACATTAGCCAACAGGATTAATGTAAAAAGTTTTCTTTTCATAGCTATATTATAATATTTCAGGGGATAAAATTACTCAATTTAAACGACAACCAAGTAATAATATCGTATATTTTTCAACAAAAGAAAGTTAAATACTATAAGATTAGCCTTTAAAATAAGGGATTTTGATTTCAAAAGATTAACCCTTTGTTTCAGAAAGATTATCTCTTAGTTCTAAAAGATTATCTCTTGATTTTAAAAGATTATCTCTTGATTTAGAAAGATTATCTCTTGATTTAAATTTATAGGATAAATATTTAAGGATGTTTTATTGTGATATGCGAATAACCTATGCTTATGAAAACCCTCTTCAAAAGCATTACGCTCCATTCCAAAAGCACTGCAATAAAGTGTTTTAGCCCTTAAAATTTTTTAAAGCCTATCAGAATTTTTTCTAACGCCTATCAAAAATAATCCTAACGCCTATTGAAAATTATTCTAATAACTATTAGGATTTCTTTAAACGGCGTTAGGATTATTTTAAACGGCGTTAGAAATATTTTTAATAAGCGTTAGGATTATTTTCAACAAGCGTTAGGATATATTTCAATAGTTATTAGGATTTATTTCAATAGGCGTTGAAATTATTTTCAATAGGCGTTGAAATATTTTTCAATAGGCGTTGAAATAAATTCTGATAGGCGTTGGGATTTTTTCAACGGCTTTATATCTTTTTCTAATCAAATTTAGAACTAAATATACTCTTTGGAAAATTATTGTTTAAGGGTATTGACCGTTCCTTTCTTCCTCTGCAATACTCCATTTCCATCTCTGAAGGTAAGAACCCAGATATAAGTGCCATCTTGTACGTAGTTGCCATCTTTTTGCTTGCCATCCCAACCTTTTTTCTCCTTAGTAAAGAATATCTCTTCTCCCCAGCGGTTATAGATTGCAAATTCGTAATCAACTTCTTGCGATGAGTAAGGAATGAATATGGAGTTTCTGTCTCCGCTTCCTGGTGTGAAAGCATTAGGAAGATATATACCAAAGTCTGGTTTCATTATAACTATTGCCTTTGCGGTATCTGGACACATAGCTTCGTTATAGGCCACAAGGACTACTTCAAAGGTTGCTTCTTCTGTGTTAGGGAAAGTATGGTATCCTTGTTTGTCGGTGGAGGTTGTTCCGTCGCCAAAATTCCAAGCCCGAGTGAATGAATTGAATGTTTGGTCAATGAATTGTGCTTCTGCTTTGCTAAATGTTAGTTTTTTAGGAGTAATACTTAGGCTTGCTTTTACATTAGGGTAAGCTGTTATGATAACTGTGTCTCTTGCTTGGCAGCCGTTTTTGTCATCGATTGTCAAATAATATCTTGTTGTGGCAGCTGGCATAGCAACAGCATTGAATGCGGTATTATTTTGGCTTAGTCTCAAATCTGCTGGTTGCGATTGCCATAAGCAAGAGCTTACGTCCTCTGGGTTTTCAAAAGAAAGTATAATGCTATCTCCTTCGCAGATTTTATCTTTGTCAAAAAGTATATTTGTTACTCCTGTATTTACATTAATAAATATATTGTGAGAAATCTCTCTTCCACAACTATCATTTGCTGTAACAGTAACAGTCATTTCTGTTATATTGTCAGGAATCATTATAAAATTATTGGCTTGATTTGGGGTTTCTCCAATTGGTTCGCCGTTTGAAGTCCATTTGTAAGCTACTCCTTGCAATTCATTCTTGGTTTTAGCAAAGAAAAGTCTTCTATGAGGCAATCCATTTTTGCAGTATAGGGTGTCTTGAACAATGGTGTCAAATTTTAATAGAGGTGGGACAATTGTAAATATGGTTATTGTGTCAATAGGAGCACATTCAGAAAGATATTGTCCTATAATTTTCAAGCTGTCTATTTGTCCTTCAACATCGGCAGGGTTGTTAAGGAAATTTATTGTTAGATTAGCAACAGTATCTCCTTGTGTGAAGGTCATTGTTCTTCCTCCTGCTGCAAATTGATAATCTACTCCTTCTACCATATTGCCTGCGGTTTGTATGGTGTAGGTATCATCATTATTGGCAGGGCGATTGAGCTTCACGCTTACATTAGTTGAAGAACATTTAGTTTTGACTAATAATGTATCTTGAGTATCTCCAACGTTTGCTACTGATAGTTTGTAAGAGTCAGACTTAAATGAATTTGCTCCAAGAAATACGCAAGAATTATATATAGCATCACTAACATCACAAATTGCTATTTCAATCCTGTATTCATAGCAAGGAGCAACAGGCACTTTCTTTGTGTCCAACGCAATTGTGTATCCCTGCATTTTATTTATCGTACTCCCCGATGGTTGTTGAATATGTAAATGTCCATTTGTTGTTACGCAGGTTGAAGTTGAAGACTGGGTAGTTGTATTAATTGTATTAATAGTTACAGGTAGTTCTGGATCAGAGCCTGGTATTATTGCAATATTAGTATTTCGGTATTGTTCATATCCGGGTAAATTAGCAGGTGTTCCATTTGGAAGATAAGGTCCTGAAATAAAAAACCCAAAAGCATCATTGAATTGAGAACAAACATAACCTGGGTATTCATCACTTGCAAAAACATATTTAAAAGAAACTTGTTCTCCTTCTGGCACGAACTTAAACCTTAAAGCCCCAACATCATTTAAAGAGTTTGTATTGCCTTGGCCTCTCAACAAATCAGTTAAAGGAGTAGAAACTTCATCTCCATTACTTGGAGGATTAGATGTAGAACTATGAATAGCGGAAGCTCCAGCTTCTGCATCTTGAATATTGCCATTAACAATAACTATTCCTTTTTTTAGTTTAATATTATTGCCCGAAGTGTCTGGATTTACAAATGTGCCAAATTGATTACTATTTAACGTTAAACTACTATTAAATCGGACATCTGAAACAGTTACTCCTTCTCCAAGAAAATGCGACTCAATTATATCTTGTAGGATTGTTCCATTTGCAGGAGCTGTACATGTTACTTGTGAAATGCTATATAACGGTAAAAAGAAAGCTAATAAGAAAGCTATTTTTTTCATGGTAAATAAATTAAATTTGTTGCAAATATAGTTTTATTTTTATTATTAAGACACTATATAGAGGAAAATTGTTTATTTTTGCCAATAAATTTATCCTAAATTGAAGAGAAAATCAGTATTATTGAAGAAGGTATTAAAGCCTTTTTATAAATTGTATATTAAACTTTATTCAGAGTCGAATCGTAGTAATGACCCTACAAGCATCAAACATTCAAACTTTAAAACTATTCGCTTAGATAATGACGTTTCGGATATAATGACTGCAAGAGTTGATATCTTAGCATTAGAAAGCTCAACGCCTTTTAATGAAGTTATGGAGATTATTGCTAAAAGTGGGTTTTCAAGAATTCCTGTTTATGAGAAAGAATTAGACCAAATTAAAGGAGTTTTACACGTTAAAGATTTATTCAAATATCTTTGTACCGATAAAGAGTTTGCTTGGAGTAAGATTATTCGTGAGCCTTTTTTTGTTCCTGAAAGTAAGGATGTGAATGATTTACTTAAAGAATTCCAAGAAGAAAAACGCCATCAAGCAATCGTGGTTGATGAGTTTGGCTTTGTTGTTGGGATTGTGAGTTTGGAGGATATATTAGAAGAGATTGTTGGAGAAATTAGTGATGAGTTTGATTATCTACAACCTTCCTTAGTAACCAAACTTGGAGAAAAGACATATTCCTTTACAGGAAAGATAAGCATTAACGACTTCTGCAAAGCAATTGGGCTTGAAGACGACAAGTTCTTTGAAGAGATTAAAGGTGATGCTGATACTTTGGCTGGTATGTTAATTGAACTTGCAGGCTATTTGCCAAGAAAAGGAGAGACTATTAAGTTTGAAAACTACTTCTTTGTTATAGAAAAAGCCGATAATAGAAAGATTGAAAGGGTTAAATTAATTATTAGATAGACTACAAATGAAGATAAAACATATAATAATCTTATTTCTTAGCTCATTTTTTTTTGTTGGTTGTTTTAATGAGCCTGTACCTACACCTAAGCCTAAAACATATTTCAGAATAGATGTTCCAATGCCAAAGTATAAAACCTTTGACACCTTATCAATGCCTTTTAGCTTTGAGTATCCCGACTATGGAGAAATAGAAAGAACCCTAACAAAGAACCCTAACAATAATTGGTTTAATATTAATTTTAAAGACTATGGTTGTAAGCTATATGTAACTTTTTTGCCTTTAAGCAAAAGCATAAGATTGGACACATTAGTTAATGATAGCTATAATTTCACCACAGAACATAATAAGTTTTCAAGTGGCGTAGTTGAAAGAGAGTTTTCTAATACAGATTTAAAGGTTTATGGTTGTGTGTTTGAAATTAAAGGCTCTCAGGTTGCTTCTCCTTATCAGTTTTATCTTACCGATAGTTCAAGATACTTCCTTAGAGGAGCCTTATACTTTGACTTTAAACCCAACAACGACTCTCTTTCTCCAATCATAAAAAGAGTTGCAGCAGATATTGATAATATGATTTCCACATTTAATTGGAAATAAAATCTATTATCTTATTCTGTTATTTGTGTTTCTTGACTTTCTTCTTCGTTATTTTTATTTTCAGCTTCTGCTTCTTCTAAGTCGATAAGTCCTTTACTATTTAATAGGTTATACCATGAGAAAAGTTTTTTCATATCAGAAGCATACACTCTGTCTTGGTCGAAGGCAGGAAGTATTTCTTTCATATAAGCTATTAGCTGCTTACTATCTGACTTTGGGCTAATGCATTCTTTCCCTTCCTCTTTTTTATATATTTCTTGAAGCACCTTAGTCAAGGGTACATCTTCATCAGTTGTAAAAATACTGATGTCTTTCAGAGAGCTTATTTTTTCATTTGCAAAAGCTGTCTGGCGCTTGCCATCAATTAATGATTCTATTAAAGCTCCATTTTTGGCTTGTGAAACAAGTTTAAATAGTCCTGGTTTGCCTGATATTGATAATATCTTACTTAAATCCATAATTAGTTAATTTATTTTTGTTATTAAAACGCTTTATTCTCCTGCTAAAAGAGTTTATATTTTAATCATATAATTTCTATCTCTACATCCCACATCTCAACCCTGTTTCCCCTACGTATTTTCTTTCGTTTTTGATATTCTATTTCGCCATTCACTTTAACTTCTCCCTCTATTACCAAATCTTGTGCCAAAGCTCCGTTATCTACCATATTTGTTGCTTTCAAAAGCTGAATAAGGTGTATATATTCTTGTTCTTTGTGTAAAGGAAATTGTATTTTCATTATTCTATAATTAAAAGAATGCAAAAATACGATTTTATGGATAAAATAACGACATAAACTATAATTTTATTGAGTTATTCTTTATCATTTCAAAATAAAAAGAAACTAAAACCTTATTTATATGATTTCAAAACAATATTTATAGACCTTTAATTAAATCTTGATTAAGCTGGTAGAAAAATAAAATAAGACTTTTTGGGAATTAAATAAGGCTTAATTAAAACTAAGATTCATTTCAACAGAATAAAGTTTCAGTTTCTTAGATCTTTGTTTCAGTGTCGTGGAATTCAAGGTTAAGAAAAGAGAAAAGCCCTCATCTATTAAATAGAATGAGGGCTTTATTATTATAATTACTTTCTCTTTTGGATTACTTAGCTACTCTTTCAAGCCATTTAACCATAGAAAGCATAACAATCATTGAAGCACCGGTTGCACATACAAACACTAACCAGCATGCCCAAATTGGAACTGAGGTGTATAGTATTCCTCCAATAAATAATAATGAATTACCTACTGCTGTGGCTGCAAGCCATGCTCCTTGCATTACTCCTTGCAAGTGTGGTGGAGCAACTTTTGATACAAATGATAATCCAAGTGGAGAAATAAATAGTTCTGCAACTGTTAAAATAAAGTATAATCCTACCATTACCCATGGAGTAACTCTCATTGCTGCAAGTGCACCTGCATCCATAGAACTTAGGGCATCTTTTGCTGGAAGAGCTAAAGAAACAACCATAATAAACACATAGGCTAATGCAGCAATACCCATACCAATAGCAATTTTCATTGGAGTTGAAGGTTCTTTCTTTTTCTTTTTAAGATAACCAAAAAACCACATTACTAATGGAGTTAGAGTTACTACAAAGAATGGATTAACTGCTTGGAATATTTCCGCACCCTTAATTCGAGTAAATCCTAAATTAATATCAATTACATCTAAGTTTACGTAGTCTCTTGCAAAATATGTTAAGGAATATCCGTTTTGATGGAAAGAAAGCCAGAAGAAAATAACAACTCCAAATACTGCAAATAAAGCATAAATACGTTGTTTGATTTCTTGAGCGCTCATTTTTATTTCTTCCTTACTTATAACGTTTGCATCTTCTGAACCAACTTGTGCTTTCTTTGCAGGGTCTGGTAGTTTACTTTTATTTACTAAGTAAATAACTAAAGAGATAAGCATTGCAAAGATAGCAGCCATAAAAGCATATTGAAAACCTCTGTTAAATACTTCAAGATATTCATTAACAAATGAAGATAAATCAATTGCAGCTGGTTTATTAATATATGCAGCATTGGCATATTGGTTAAGTAGATTTAATGATTGTTCTGGCATCGCTTCTCCTTGTTTAATGAATTGATGACAAAGTTCAGGTAGTCCTGCATTATAATCAAAGTTATTTACTTTTAACCACCAGTTTCTAACTCCAATAGCTATCCATGGTGCAAAGAAACCTCCAATATTAATAAACATATAGAATATTTGGAATCCAGCATCTCTTCTGTCAGAATATTCTTTATTATCATACATTTGACCAACTATTGCTTGTAGGTTTCCTTTAAACAAACCATTACCAAAAGCAATTACTAATAGACCAAAACAAGTAAGGGTTAAATATAATGCCATACTTGGAACAGGTGTAGGGGTTGGGATTGCTATAATCAAATAGCCGACTGCCATCAATATTAGTCCTATTAGGATTATTCCTTTATAGTTCTTTGTTTTGTCTGCAATTAATCCGCCAACCAATGCTAAAAGATAAATTGAAGCATAGAAAGCTGAATATACGTAACCTGTTGTTGTTTCTGATAAACCAAACTTGGCAGAAATAAATAAGGTTAGAATTGCCATCATAATGTAGAACCCGAAACGTTCTCCCATATTGGCAAGGGCAGCAGGTATAAGCCCTTTTGGATGATTTTTAAACATAAATTTCTGTTTTAAATTATTAATTATTTTAATTCACTTTTTTTTAAATTAACGTGCAAATATACTGCAACTTATTTAATTCACCTAATAAAATTAGACAAAATCATAATATTTTAGTACTTTTGCTTTCTCTAAAAAAACTAAACACATTAGGAATAAGAGGGTTTTATCCCTCCTAAAATTAAAACAGAAAAACAAATACTCAATGAACCAAGTTTATACAGAAAACGTAATCTTAGGGATTGACCCCGGAACAAATGTTTTGGGATATTCAGTAATTGAACAAAGAGGTAAAGAAATAACATTGTTGAAAATGGACGTATTGAAATTAGGAAAGATTAAAGATATGTCAACTAGAATGAAAGAACTCTTTGATCTTATTGTTAAGATTATTGATAAATACAATCCTGATATCCTATCAATTGAAGCTCCTTTTTTTGGCAAAAACGTTCAATCTATGCTCAAACTAGGTAGAGCGCAAGGACTTTGTATTGCTGCCGCTTTCTCTAAAAGTATCCCATTCGTTGAGTATTCTCCAAGAAAGATTAAGCAATCCATAACCGGAAATGGAGCATCATCAAAAGAACAAGTAGCTTTAATGCTACAAAGAATAGTTAAATTTGAAGAAATACCCAAATATCTCGATGCAACAGATGCCTTAGCCGTGGCAGTATGCCACTTCCATTGCCAAAATAACCCTTTACCTTATATCCAAAAACAAAAGAGACAAAACCAAAAAAAAGCATGGAGTAGTTTTATAGAAAAGAACCCTGAAAAACTGAAAACCTAACTCTCTTTACCTGAAACAACAATCACTATCTCTCCCTTAATTGCCTTTTGAGAGAAGTATTCTATCAGTTCTTCAATTGTTCCACGCTGAGTTTGTTCGTAGAGTTTGCTAATTTCACGACTAACAGAAGCCTTCCTTTGTGGCGAAAAAACCTCAGCAAAAGAGATAAGTGTCTTTAAAAGACGATGTGGAGACTCGTAGAATATCATTGTTCTGGCCTCGTCTTTAAGGTTTTCTAATCGAGTTTGACGACCTTTCTTATGAGGCAAAAAGCCCTCAAAACAAAATCTTTCACACGCCAAAGCAGAATTAACCAAAGCAGGAACAAAAGCCGTTGCCCCTGGTAATGACTCAACTTCTATGGAATTCCTAACGCACTCTCTAACCAATAAGAAACCTGGGTCGGAAATTGCCGGCGTTCCAGCATCAGTTATAAGAGCAACTCTTGTTCCCAACCGCAACTCTTCTACTATTGATACTACCTGTGAATGCTCATTGAAAAGATGATGTGAACGCAAAGGAGTTGTAATATTATAATGATTTAACAATATCTTAGAACTTCTTGTATCTTCAGCTAATATCAAATCAACCTCCTTTAAGACCCTTATAGCCCTGAGCGTTATATCTTCAAGGTTACCTATCGGAGTTGGGACAAGATATAATTTACTCATAAATATACTTTTGTATAATCTAAAAAATAAGGTTTTATGCCGTTAAAACTTTACTTCTAAAACTCATTTCACTATGCTTTATTAATAAAGCAATATTTAGAATGATTTGAAGCCAATAAGCTCTCTTACCTGAGCCATAGTATTGCTTGCAGAAGCCATAGCCTTTTGCTTTCCTTGCAAAACAACCTTGCGTAAATAGTCGTTATCACTCTCTATTTCTAATATTCTTTCCCTAAATGGAGAGATAAATAAAACCATATCTTCAGCTAATTGCTTTTTCATATCACCATAACGAATAGAACAATCGTTATACTTATCCTCAAAATAAGCAACCGTATCATTTGAACAAACTAAACGCATAAGTGCAAAAAGGTTCTCTATTTCTACTGATTTAGGTTGGTTTTGTTGAGTTGGTCCGCTGTCAGTTTTAGCTCTTAGTATCTTCTTACGCACAATATCAGGCTCGTCAATAAGAAATATAGCATTGTTTTCTCCTTCACTTTTGCCCATCTTACCGCTACCATCTAAGCCAGGAACCTTAATCAGTTCCGACCCAAAATTGTAGGCAACGGGCTCTGGGAAGAAAGCCTGAGCATACATTTTGTTAAACCTTGAAGCAAACAACCTTGTCATTTCAAGGTGTTGCTGTTGGTCTTTCCCAACCGGTACATGAGTTGCTTTATGTATTATAATGTCGGCTGCCATCAAAGTCGGGTAGGTTAAAAGTCCAGCATTAACGTTATTAGGGTTCTGACGAACCTTATCTTTAAATGATGTAACTCTTTCCAATTCGCCCAAATAAGCATTCATATTTAGGAACATATAAAGCTCAGCCACTTGCACAAGGTCGCTTTGTACATATATGGTTGCCTTATTTGGATCCAGTCCGCAGGCTAAATACTGAGCCAGAATCGTCTTTACATTCTGATGAAGGTCTTTTGGATTGGGATGAGTTGTCAAGGAGTGATAGTCGGCAATAAAGAAAAAACAAGTTTTCTCCTCTTGCAAACGAACAAAATTCTTCAAAGCTCCGAAGTAATTACCCAAATGCAAATTACCCGTAGGTCGCATTCCACTTACTATAATTTCCATTTTGCAAAAATACATTATTTCTATTAAAGTGGTATATTGGATAATGGAAATAAAAGAAAAAACTTTGTTTTTATGACTTTGACTGTTTGGTTTGAGCTTGCCTAAGGCCTTGAACTGCACAGAAATCTACGAGCATTGTCCCTTAAACTCACGAGTAAACCATCAGCTATATCTAAGCAACTGATTTAAAAAGATTAGTACTTATGTATATATAACTAATAGAAACATAGGTCTGTTCCTGAGTTAAAACCGCTTACTCAATAGAAAAATCTCTACAAAACTATTAACTTTTCATTTAAGTCTATTGCCTAATTTATATTAAACAATTTTATTATTATCCTTTAATGTAAAAACTTATTTTATTCCGTTTATTTCATTAACATATTGCAATAAATTCTGATTCTAATTTTTTATCTCTTAGTTTTAGTTTACTGAATCTTTGTTTTAAATTATTAGATCTTAGTTTCATTTTTGTATTACTGAGTATGGGTTAAAGCCATTAAAAATCAAGTTTTAATTCCACAATAACTCTTGTATTGAAACTATAAAATGCATTTTAAATTTAAAATAGTTTTGGTATATGTTTTTTTTTACTATTTTTGCTCTATATAAAAGAAAATAGTTAATTTTTTAAAAGAAATATTTTTATGTGTGGTATTGTAGGATATATAGGCTCTAAGGATGCTTTTCCCATATTGATTAAGGGCTTGAAAAGACTTGAATATAGGGGTTATGATAGTGCCGGAGTTGCTCTATTGAGTGATAGTAACGAACTTAATGTGTATAAAACCAAGGGAAAAGTTAAGGATTTGGAGGCGTATTGCCAAGGCAAAGACATTAGTGGAAGTGTTGGAATTGCTCATACTCGTTGGGCAACACACGGAGAACCAAACGATAAAAATGCACATCCTCACTATTCTCAATCGGAGAATTTGGCCTTGATACACAATGGTATTATAGAGAATTACCTTAGTTTGAAAAAACTTTTGATTAATGAAGGTTTTGAGTTTATTAGTGATACTGACACTGAGGTCTTGGTTCAGGCAATAGAATTTGTTAAGAAAAGATACGATTTATCCCTTTTTGAGGCTGTAAAAAAAACCCTTAAATATGTTGTTGGAGCTTATGCTATTGGTGTGATTGAGAAGAATAATCCCAATACCCTTGTGGCTGCACGCAAGGGAAGTCCGTTAATTGTAGGTATTGGACAGGGTGAATTCTTCTTGGGAAGCGATGCTACTCCGATTGTAGAATACACTTCAGAGGTAATTTACTTGAAGGAAGAACAGGTTATAAAGTTAGAAAAGGGACAAAAACCCGTTATAAACACACTAAAAGAAGAAGATGTTGATACTGAAATATCGCATTTAAGCTTGAGATTAGACCAGATTGAGAAGGGTGGTTATCCTCATTTTATGCTTAAAGAAATCTTTGAACAACCCAATAGTTTACAGATGTGTATGAATGGAAGGCTTAATGAGGAGCTCAAAGAAATCAGGCTTAGCGGAATTATTGATAATATTGACAAGTTTAAAAAAGCAAGGAGAATACTGATAACAGCTTGTGGCACTTCATGGCATGCAGGTTTAATTGGGAAGTATTTGATAGAGGAGTTCTGTAGAATTCCTGTTGATGTGGAAGTTGCATCGGAGTTTCGTTATCGCAATCCTGTGATTTATAGTGATGATATTCTTATCCCTATCTCTCAATCTGGTGAGACAGCTGACACTTTGGCGGCAATGGATTTGGCAAGAGAGAGTGGGGCGTTTATATATGGGGTGTGTAATGTTGTGGGTAGTTCCATAGCAAGAGGCACCAATAGTGGGACTTATACGCATGCAGGGCCGGAAATTGGAGTTGCTTCAACGAAGGCTTTCACCACTCAGGTTGCCGTTCTTACGATGATAGCTCTTACTTTGGGCAGGTCTTTAAATACGATTTCTAAGCAGAAATATAAAGAGATTGTGGGTGAATTATCTAATATTACTACCAAGATAGAGGAGATTTTGACCCTTGATAATGAGATTAAAAATATTGCCAGCGTATTTACTTATGCCAAAAACTTTATGTATTTGGGGCGTGGATACAATTATCCCGTGGCACTTGAAGGGGCTTTGAAACTTAAAGAGATTTCTTATATCCATGCCGAAGGTTATCCTGCTGCCGAAATGAAACACGGACCAATAGCATTAATTGATGAGGAAATGCCTATTGTTGTGGTATCTCCTAAGCTAAAAATATATGACAAAGTGGTTAGTAATGTTCAGGAAATTAAGGCAAGAAAGGGAAGAATCATTGCAATAGTTACTAAGGGTGATATACACATAAAGGAGATGGCAGATTTTTGCATAGAAATTCCAGAAACCCAAGAGTGCTTGACTCCTCTACTAACAGTTGTTCCTTTGCAACTACTCTCTTACCATATTGCCACTGTTAAAGGAAGGGATGTTGACCAACCTCGTAATTTAGCTAAGAGCGTAACGGTGGAATAATGTTTCTTTGAGGGATAAAGATTATTATAGTATTATTATGGATTTAACCTTAAATGATATAGAACAAATTAAAGCACATGGATTAAGTGTTGATGATGTGGAAAACCAGCTTATGAATTTTATTACTGGCTTTCCTTTCGTTAATTTATCATCTGCTGCTACCTTAGGGAACGGGATAATGGAACTGAGCAAAAAAGAGATTGAGGCTAATATCCATTATTATGAGACTAATTATTCAAAGCATTCTATATTAAAATTCGTTCCTTCTTCGGGAGCTGCCACTCGTATGTTTAAGGATTTATTTGAGTTTTCAGCTCTATATATGGGCTTAGACTACACTCTAAAAGACTTTCCTTCTGCTAAGAAAACCATAGAAAACCTCTCTCAATTTGCTTTTTATGAAGAGCTAAAGCTTCGGTTTAAGGCTAATAAAGTGGAGCTTAACGACTATTTGGGAAGGAATGATTATACTACAATTGTAAATTATATCCTTACAGAGATAGGACTTAACTATGGCAAACTCCCCAAAGCACTTATTCTTTTTCATAAGTATTCTAATCAGAAGAGGAAGTATCGCTATGCAATAGAAGAACATTTTGTTGAAGCAGCCAACTATTGTAAGGGAGAAAACAAAGAGATAAATATTCATTTCACCATATCCTTAGAACATAAACAAGAGTTTGAAAGAGTTGTAAAGGAGGTTCAACCCTACTATGAAGACGTTTTTGGAATAAACTACAATATATCTTTCTCCTTCCAAAAGCAAAGTACAGATACCATTGCAGTTAATCAAGATAATACATTAACCTATGATAAGGAGGGGAAACTCATCTTTCGTCCGGCAGGTCATGGAGCTTTGATTGAAAATCTGAATGACATTAAAGGAGATATTATATTTATTAAGAATATTGATAATGTTGCACACGACAGACTCAAACACTATACATATAAGTATAAAAAATTAATTGCGGGCATCTTACTAAAAGTACAAGAGGAGGTTTTCTCAGCTATTAGGACTTTGGAAAAAGGAAGTTTGACCTCGCAAGAGGTTGTGGATATAATCACTCTTTGCAATAAGATTGGATTAAATCTTTCCGAGCATCAGGCAAAAAGCGAGGATATTTTGACGATATTGTACAATAAATTAAATCGCCCTATTCGTGTTTGTGGGATGGTTAAAAACGAAAGTGAACCTGGTGGTGGACCTTTTTGGGTAGATAACAATGGTATAAGAAGTTTGCAAATAGTGGAAAGTTCACAAGTAAACCTTTTAGACAAAAAGCAAAAAGAGATATTTGAACTATCAACTCACTTCAATCCTGTTGATTTAGTATGTGGAGTAAAAAACTATAAGGGAGAGAACTTTGATTTAACAAAGTTTATTGACAAGACTACTGGCTTTATTTCAAGTAAATCTAAAGATGGGATTATGATTAGAGCACAAGAACTCCCAGGCCTTTGGAACGGAGCTATGGCTAATTGGATTACTATTTTTGTGGAAGTACCTTTGGAAACCTTTACACCAGTTAAGGTTTTAAACGATCTTTTAAGAGAAGAACACCAAGAGATTTAAGATAAAAAAAACGATTTTATTAAAATAATTTGGATGTATTATCGTTTTTTATCTATCTTTGCAGATTATTAATTACTTCAAATATTAAAAAGTATCGCATGACTTATAAATCAAAATTCGTTCTATCGTTAATTATCCTTTGTGTTTTACCTCTTTTATCTATGGCTCAGATGCCAAAAAACGAAGGCATACACGAAAGAGGGATGATGAAGAATAGGACAAACGTAGATAGCGAAAGTTCAGAATACCAAATTGGAATAATAAAAGACACCACTCGTTTCAAGAAATCACTAATGAAATTCGTTGGGACAAATCTTGTTTACGATGATGCAACAGAGAATGAGGAGGACATTTTAAATGAAACCCAACCTCTTTCTTCCTCAATACACCGAAAGAAAACTGATTTCTCAAATCTTACAGAAGCAATACAAATACCACTTGTTGATAATAGCACACAAAAATACTATTCTTTCCCTTGCGAAGGCGTGAGAGTAACCTCCCGTTTTGGCCCAAGAAGGAAACGATACCATTATGGAATAGACTTAGGACTAAGAACAGGCGAGCCAATCAAATCAATGTTTGACGGCACGGTAAGAGTAGCAAAAAGAGCTGGAGCTTATGGAAACTTAGTAGTAATAGACCATGATAACCAGTTAGAAACCTATTACGCACATCTTTCAAAGATAAATGTTTCTGATGGAGACAAGATAAAAGCAGGAGAAGTGTTGGGTTTGGGAGGAAATACAGGACGTTCAACAGGACCACATCTTCATCTTGAAATACGTTATCAAGGAGCAGCCATTAACCCAGAAGATGTTATAAACTTCACTAACTATGCTCTTTTAGATAACACCCTAAGCCTTACAAAAGACAATTTCCGTCATCATTCAGTTAAGAAATCAAACGTCAATTTAGCTAAAAATAAATCCAAAGCGACTAAAAATAGTAAGTATACCAAGGTTAAAAAAGGGGAAACTCTTTCTACTATTGCCAGACGCAACGGCACCACAGTAAAGAAACTTGCACAGCTAAACAATATCAAAGGCTCAAAGATTAAAGCAGGTCAAACACTTAGAATAAGATAAAATTAAGATAGAACAATTTTAATAAGAAAGGAAGCTCAAAAAGAGTTTCCTTTCTTTGTTTTATCTTATATTATTACCTTAGATATACTCCTGAAATTTATTATAATTGCAATAAGATATTTCATATAGAGAAAGAATATATAAAAGCAAAAAATAAGACTTCGTTTTAAGAAATTAGAATCAAGTTTTACGGAATTAGAATCAAGTTTTAATAAATTAAAACCAAGAGTTATTTTGGGTAAAGATTTAATGCTATATATTAAGAGAATTAACAAAATAATATCAAGCATTTTGTTTTACTTGATATCACACTCCGTTTTATTTGATAATACAATACGTTTTATAGTATATTACAGGGGTGTTTTATAGTATAAAACTGGTCGTATTACAGCCTAAAACAACACGTTTTATAGTATAAAACGAAACATTAAATTTTATTACATTAATTTTTGTTACCATTTGTCGTGTGGGATTTCTTTTAGGGTTAAGCTATTTTGATGGATTATTGATTTGGGATGAGTTTTTCTCCAAGGGTATTTATGTAAAAAAGAAAAAGGAATGATTTACACAAATCATTCCTTTAATCTTTATTGTATGGTAATTAAATAGTTCCTATTTCTATTTCTTTTTCTCTTCTTCTTTATATGGGAAAAATTTATCTATTGCTACTATTACAAAGTAAAATACTGCCATAAAAAAGAATACAGTAACTATTCCAATTCCTGAAATTTCTAATGCTTTATTTATTATTTCTATATTCATAATCTTATTTATTTTTAAGGGTTACATAAATAAAGGAACTAACATTAGTAATAATCCTCCAACTATTACTGAACCTATTTGTCCTCCAACGTTGGTACTAATGGCTGGCATTAACAGGTAATTGGTTGGGTCTTCTTTAAGTCCCATGCCATGAATTACTCTGGCTGACATTGGGAATGCTGATATTCCACAAGCTCCTACCATAGGATTTACCTTTTTATCTGGTTTTAAGAACTTATTCATTAGCTTAGCAAAAAGTACTCCACCTGCTGTATCAAACACAAAGGCAAATATACCAAGTCCAAGAATCATTAGAGTATCTAATTGAACAAAACGCTCTGCTGTCATTGTGCTTGCAATGGTAATTCCAAGTAAAATGGTTACTAAGTTTCCTAATTCTTTTTGTGCTGTTTGTGAAAGAGAATTTAAAACTCCGCACTCACGAATTAGATTACCAAACATTAAAAATCCAATCAATGCTAATGATGAAGGTGCAATTAATCCCGCTAAGATAGTAATGATTATTGGGAAAAGAACTAAGGTTGTGCGAGAAACTTTCTTGTTAGAGTTAGTTTTCATATGCATTCCACGTTCTTTTTTTGTTGTAAGAAGTTTTATTACCGGCGGTTGTATAATTGGCACAAGAGCCATATAGGAGTATGCTGCTACTGAAATTGCTGGTAAAAGATCTTTTGCAAACTGGTTAGCCACAATAATTGATGTAGGACCATCAGCTGCTCCAATAATTCCAATTGATGCTGCTTGTTTTAAGTCAAATCCAACAAGGGTTGCTAAAATCATTGTTATAAAAATCCCAAATTGTGCCGCTGCTCCAAACATAAGCAAGCTTGGACGTTGGAAAAGTGGTGAGAAGTCAATCATTGCTCCAATAGCAATAAAAATAAGTAATGGGAAAAGCTCTGTTGCAATACCAGCATCAAAAAGTACATTAAGGGCTCCTACCACTGTTTCTCCTCCTTGAACTTGGGTTAATACAGCAGAGAAAGGGAAGTTTACAAGTATAGCTCCAAATCCCATTGGTAAAAGTAGGGTTGGTTCATATTGTTTTTTGACTGCTAAATAGATTAGGGTCATCCCAACGGCAATCATTACTAAATGTTGCCAAGTCATTCCTGCAATTGCAGGCATTAATTCACTAAATTCCATATTCTATTATTTTTTTTCTAATTCATCAATTTTTTCTTTCAATCCCTTTTCTTCTTCTTCAACTTCTTGAGAAATAATTTTAGATAATAGGATTGAGAATAATAAAGTGCAAACAATTACTGCCAAAGAAACCCATGAGTTATTGTGAAAGAAGTTAGAAACCGGTTCGTACCAACCTAAAAGCATTTTTGCTCCAATAAAGAAAAGGATAATACACACTCCATGTTTAAGGAAGCGGAACATACCCATAATTCCTTTAAGTGCAAAGAATAATGAAACTAATCCCATTACAGCAAACACGTTTGAGCTAATTGCTAAATAGTTTTCTTCAGCGTGAGTAAGGATACCTTTTGCTCCTTCATCAATAACTCCGATAATTGCAGGAATAGAATCTATTGCAAACAATACGTCGGTTGAACCAATTACCAATAGGCAAAGGAAAACCACAGTTATATGTCTTTTCCCATCAATTTTTGTAAAGAATTTTGGGGAATGAGTATCAGGGTCAATTGGGAATAGTTTTGAAGCTGCTCTATACAAAACGTTTGAAGAAGGATCAACATTATCTTCTCCTTTTGAGAATAGCATCTTATATGCAGTCCATACAAGGATAGCTCCAAAAATATAAATAATCCATTCAAATCTTTGTACTAATGACATACCTGCCAGAATGAATAATATACGCAAGATGATAGAAATTAAGATCCCAAGTTTTAGAAGTTTTGGTTGGTTTTCGGAACTAATTCCCATCATTGAGAAAATCATAATAAATACAAATAGATTATCAACTGAAAGAGAATACTCTGTCAAATAACCAGCAATAAACTTCATTCCCATAATGGTTGAAGTCTTAACTTCTGAACCAGGGTTTTGAGGAAAGAACATCCAAATTGCAGCCCCAAAAAGCAAGGCAATACTTATCCAGAGTCCTGTCCAACGTAGAGATGTCTTAACAGATATTTCACCATGACGATGTCCTGTTGCGTACATGTCAATAAAATAAACAATAAGGAAGATAACAATAAATGCAACCCACCAATAAGTCATTACGCTCATAGTCTATAATAATTTTATCCGATTACTACTAAGGCTGCACCTTCCAATACAGTCTCTCCCTTTGTAACTTTTATCTCTTTAATTACTCCATCGCGGTCAGCATTTATAGCATTTTCCATCTTCATTGCTTCCAATACTAATATTTGTTGTCCTTTGTTAACAGAATCTCCAACAGAGCAATTAATATCTAATATTATTCCTGGTAGTGGTGATTTGACTGTTGAAGCTGAACCACTACTTTGTACAGAGCTTGAAGCTCCTGCATTCTGAGTTTGAGCAACACGTTTTACAGGTTTTGTATTATCTTTTTCTGATTTTTCAATTATAACATCATAGACATTGCCATTTACTTCTACTTTGGCATTAGTGTCGTCTATGCTATCTATTGCAACTTCGTAAGTGTTGCCGTTAATTTTATATTTAAAATTTTTCATTTCTTATTTTCTTAAAGGTAATTCTCTTAATGTTTGTATTTTAGAACTCCAAGGGGAATAAAAATTTGCTGTTCGTTGTATGGTTAAAATTCCACTTTCTTCTTCATGATATTCAGTAGAAGAAAATATTGCCATTGCTATTGCAGCATAAATTTCATTAGATTCTTGAGTAGAGGCTGATGATTTTTCTTCAATATCAAGTTCTACATTTACTTTTTTTCTCTTCCAAAAACTCATAGCAATAAAATTTATAGTGGAATATTATCGTGCTTTTTAGCAGGATTTGTTAATTTTTTAGTTGATAGTTGTTGGAATGCACGAATAACTCTGAAACGAGTGTTTCTTGGTTCAATAATATCGTCTATATAACCATATTTTGCCGCGTCAAAAGGATTGGCAAATTTATCTGTATATTCTTTTTCTTTTTCTGCAAGAAATTCTGCTTGTGCTTTAGGGTCTTCTATTTTCTTTAATTCAGAACCATAAAGAATTGCAGCTGCTCCAGAGGCTCCCATAACTGCAATTTCAGCAGAAGGCCAAGCATAATTAATGTCTCCGCGAAGTTGTTTACAAGACATAACATCGTGAGCCCCACCATAACTCTTTCTTAAAGTAACGGTAACTTTTGGAACTGTTGCTTCTCCATAAGCATATAGGAATTTAGCTCCATGAATAATAATACCATTGTATTCTTGTGCAGTTCCAGGAAGGAAGCCTGGCACATCAACAAGGGTTAGGATAGGAATATTGAAAGCATCGCAGAAACGAACAAAACGAGCTCCCTTTCTTGATGCATTTATATCTAAAACTCCTGCCATGCAATTAGGTTGATTTGCTACGATACCAACAGAAGCTCCGTTTAAACGTGCAAAACCTACAACTAAATTAGCAGCATAGTATTGGTGTACTTCCAAAAACTCTCCATTATCTACAATTGAATGTATAACATCTTTAACATCGTATGGTTTGTTTGGATTTTCAGGAATTATTGAATTTAAAACATCATCTAATCTATTAATTGGATCATTGCAAGGAACTATTGGTGCTTCTTCCATATTATTTGAAGGAAGATACGCCATAAGTTTACGTATTAGAAGTAAGCCTTCTTTTTCGTCCTCAACAACAAAATGAGTTACTCCTGACTTAGAGGCATGAACCATTGCTCCTCCTAAATCACTATCGGTTACATCTTCACCTGTTACTGTCTTAACAACCTTCGGCCCTGTTACAAACATATAGCTGTTTTGTTTTGACATCATAATGAAGTCTGTTAGAGCTGGAGAATAAACTGCCCCTCCTGCACAAGGTCCAAATATTGCAGAAATTTGAGGGATAACTCCCGATGCCATAATATTACGTTGGAATATTTCAGCATAACCCGCTAATGAATTAACTCCTTCTTGAATACGTGCCCCACCTGAATCGTTCAATCCTATTACTGGTGCTCCCATCTTCATTGCTTGATCCATTACTTTGCAAATCTTTTCTGCAAAAGGCTCTGAAAGAGACCCTCCAAATATGGTAAAATCTTGTGAGAATACATATACAAGACGTCCGTCAATTGTACCATATCCTGTTACTACACCATCGGTTAGGAAAACATTATCTTGCATTCCAAAATCGGTGCAACGATGTGTAACAAACATATCAAATTCTTCAAAAGAGCCTTCGTCTAAAAGTATTTCAATACGTTCACGAGCTGTTAGCTTTCCTTTTGCATGTTGAGAGTCGATTCTTCTTTGTCCTCCTCCTAACTTCGCTTCTATTCTCTTGTTGAGAAGTAGCTTTATTTTTTCTTCAAAAGTCATTTGTTTATTATATTTTAATGTAAATAGATTTGCTTATTCTGAACAGAATTCTGTTAAAATACCCATAGTTGATTTTGGATGTAAGAAGCCTATCTTCAAACATTCTGCTCCTTTTCTGGCTTGTTTATCAATCAATCTCACTCCCTTTGCTTCCACATTGCTCAAAGCTTCATCTGTATTATCAACTGCAAAAGCAATGTGATGAACACCTTGTCCTTTTTTCTCAATAAAAGAAGCTATTGGACTATCCTCTGATGTAGCTTCTAATAATTCAATTTTTACTTCTCCAACCTTAAAGAAAGCTGTTTTTACTTTTTGGTCGGCAACTTCTTCAATGTTATAGCATTTAAGTCCCATAACCTCTTCCCAATATTTTATGGATTCCTCAAGGTTTGAAACAGCGATACCTATGTGTTCAATACGTTTTATGTTCATAGCTAATTTATGTGTTTTTATTATTATTTATTTTCTAATTCTGCTGATTCTAAGAGTTTGCAAAGTTAAAATAGTTTTTTCGTTTTATGAAATTAAATCCTGATTATTCTAGATTTAAACTATAAACAATTGATTCCAATTGCATAAGTTCATCTCTTTGATTTTGATTTGGGGCATATAAAAAACAGTCTATCATAATAAATTGATTGTTTTTTGAATCTACAAAGCAGTAATTAACAAACGGACCTCCCATAAAGTCGTTAAATAATCTCCATAAGCCTCTTGTTTCAATTGCCTTTACTCCATTGATACTTACAACTTTTCTTGAATAAGGAAAACGAGTTTCTGTTCCCATATAAGAACCTCTAACAGGGCCCGGAACATTCTCTTTAGCCATATTATCTCTTAATTCAATTATTTTCTCTTCCTTAAACATACCATCTCCAATAAAAGGTGTTTTATTAATTAAAACATTTAAGGTTCGTTGTCCAGTACTTGATTTATAATCTTTCCTTATCCAAGCAAAATTATCTTTAAATGTAGATATTGAAAACTCATTTGAAAAGGTTAAAGAGAATTTGAATGTAGTTTGCAATTTCTTTGTTAATTCGGTATTACTTAATTTCTGAAATGCCATAACAACTCTCCTATGTTCATTATTGTAGAATTGATGTATTATTGATGAAGCATAGCGATTGATTATTGAATATAAGCTATCCCTATTATTTGCTATAATCTGAAAATATGCTTGTGGAAAAGATTTATAATCTATATTTTGAAATATTGTATTCTCTTTATTGGTTGTTGCATAGTCTATAACTAAAATATTTCTATGCTTCTGAAACATCTCCGAGTTAAAGAACCTATCCTTTGGCATTTGCACCAAATCAAATAAAGGTTCTGGTCTTGATAATGCCTCGCAAGCTTTCATAAAATAAGAACCAATTGTATCTTTAAGTTCCCCTTTATAAACATTATCAGAAACTACTAAAATCATTTCTAATGTTTTACCCCCAGAGGCTGGTAAGTTTTTAGGGTTGTTGATTTCTTTTATTTTTTGGTCTTCTTGATTAGTTTTATCTTTTTTAGAACAACTCCAAAAAGATGATAATGCAAATACTATTAAAACAAAAGCGATAAAACGAATAAATTTCTTCATGATAACTATAAGATTTGAGTTTGCAAATATCCTAAAATTTATTGAGAAAACGCCAATAAAAGTTCCTAAAACAAAGATTTATTGTATTTTTGCACCTTAAAATTTAGAATATGTTAGATAAATTAGAAGCAATTCACTTAAAATATTTAGCAATTGAAGAGCAAATGAATCAACCAGACATTATGTCTGATATGAAACGTTATGTAAAACTCAATAAGGACTATAAGGATCTCCAACCAATCATCAACGCATATAAGGAATACAAAAACACTATTGAAAATATTGATAATGCCAAAGAAGTTCTAAATAATGAGAAAGATGAAGAGTTTCGTGAAATGGCAAAAGAAGAGCTCAATATATTGGTGGAAAAGAAAGAAAATATGGAGGATGACATTCGTTTAATGCTTGTTCCGTCTGACCCACAAGACAGCAAGAATGCAATATTTGAAATTAGAGCAGGAACAGGAGGGGATGAAGCAAGTATTTTTGCAGGAGACCTTTACAGGATGTATTTAAAATTCTTTGAGAAAAAAGGCTGGAAAGTTGAATTAGTTGATTTTACAGAAGGAACTGTTGGAGGATATAAAGAAATTGTTTTGAATGTTAGTGGTGATGGAGTTTATGGGCAAATGAAATACGAATCAGGAGTTCATAGAGTGCAAAGAGTGCCCCAAACAGAAACACAAGGAAGGGTTCATACTTCAGCAGCATCAGTTGTCGTTTTGCCAGAGGCAGAAGAGTTTGATGTTGAATTAAAGCCCTCAGATATTAGAAAAGATACATTCTGTTCCTCAGGCCCCGGAGGGCAATCGGTTAATACAACCTATTCAGCAATCCGTCTAACACATATTCCAACAGGAATAGTTGTTTCATGCCAAGACCAAAAATCGCAAGTAAAGAACCTTGAAAAAGCAATGGTTGTTTTAAGAACAAGGCTTTTTGAAGTGGAATATAACAAATACTTAAATGAGATTTCGTCTAAACGTAAGACAATGGTTTCAACAGGAGACAGAAGTGCAAAGATACGCACCTACAACTATCCTCAATCAAGAGTTACAGACCACAGAATAAATTACACTATGTATAACCTTCCTGTATTTATGGATGGAGACATTCAGGATATTTTAGATGCATTGCAACTGGCAGAGAATGCAGAAAGGTTAAAAGAAGCTGTTAGTTAATACAATATTTTAAGCTATAATGCGTTTTTATACTTTATTATTTTATATATAAACGCATGAAACCTTTCCAATCAATATTATTATTGATACTTTGTTCAATAATAACTCTTCTTATCCCTTTAATTTCTATTGCACAATTTCCTAATGCCCCTATTGGCTCGTGGAGAGATCATCTATCGTATTATAAAACAAAGAAAATAGCCTTAGTTGAAGATAGACTCTTGATTTCAGCAGGTAGTGCTATGTTCTACTATGATAGAGATGATAATTCTTTGGAACGCTTCTCTAAGGTTAATGGACTAACCGACGTTGGAATAGTTCAATTGGATTACGATAAACAGACAAAATGTATAGTTGTTGTTTACGATAATTCAAATATTGATATAATCCAAAAAGATAAAGTCTATAATATCCCTGATATAAAGATACGTTCAATTGAAGGGAGTAAATCCGTTAACAATATCACATTTCACGACCAAAAAGCATATCTCTCATGTGGCTTTGGTATAGTGGTTTTAGATTTGGTCAGAAAGGAGATATTTGAAACCTACTATATTGGAAATAATAGTTCCAAGATTAATGTAAATAGTGTTGTGATTGACAACGATTCTATATATGCCGCAACAGTAGAAGGTTTAAAATATGCTTCTATTAACTCTCCTTTCTTAGCAACAAGCGAAACATGGAAAACATACGAAACTCTTAATAATCCAAATAATGATGAGATAAAGTATCTTTTTAAGTTTAACAACAAACTCTTAGCAGGTGTTAAAATAAATAATGATTACGTAAACCTTTTGGAAAGAAACAATAAAACTTGGGACACTGTCTTTTCAAATTATATATGCTATTGGATAAAACCAAACGGCAAGCATCTAATTACTAAAACATGGGGTTCGAGCAATCAAGCAGTATTTATTTATGACACAACATATACTTATCAAAGGGTGATAGACGACCAATGGAATCCAATGATAAAAGATGGTAAAATTATCAGTCCAGAAGTTGGAGATGCAGTAATAATAGACGACAATTTATGGCTTGCTCACGAAAGAGGAGGAGGTATTGTTTCATTGCCAAATTACCTTTTAAATAGTTCAGTTGGGGTATTTTATCCAAATGGGCCTCTATCTAATGATGTGTATTCTATTACCTCAGCACAAGGTAAAATATATATAGCACCAGGAGGTAAGACCCTACAAAATGAACTTAGAGGAATACCTCCAAATGTTTATATCTTTGATGGATATTATTGGGATTGCTTGATAAATTTTAATGAAGATACTATAAAAGGAGTTTTGCATGATATTATAGATGTAAGTGTTAATCCTAAAAATCCTAATCATTTAATGGCAGCATCTTGGTGGAATGGAGTTATTGAAATAAAGGATAATAAGATAATAAAGGTCTGGGATAGTACAAATACCGAAAATAACCTACAACCAAGCTATGGATATCGTATTGCAGGAGCTAAATACGACCTTTCTGGCAATTTAATTGTTGCAAATTCTCTTTCAAGCAATTCGTTGGTATATAGGAATTATAGAAATGTTTGGGGTAGCTTCAATACCTACGACAAAATTGGGAAAGCAGAAGTATTAGGACTTGCTCTTGATAGGTTTAATGCCGGCAACCTATATAAGTTTATTTGGACAATGGACAATAGAATATTAGCCTTAGACAATAATAATAATCAAATATTAATAGACCCAAATAATGGTTCAAAAGACAAATCCAATAAAGTTAATTGCATAACCCAAGATGATGAAGGCGAGCTATGGATAGGGACAGACAAGGGAATTAAAGTTATTTATTCCTTAGATGACCTTTGGAAAATAGGAGAAAATGGGAACTCTGCCGTAACATGTAATAATATCATATATCAAGAAGAAGGTATAGCTCAATACTTGTTGAATTTTGATAATATTAATTGTATTATGTGTGATGGAGGAAATAGAAAATGGGTTGGTACAGAAAGAAATGGAGTATTTGTCTTTTCCCCAAGTGGCGACAAACAGCTATACCATTTTACTGCCGAAAATAGTCCATTATATTCCAATAGAGTTTTAACTATGGCTCAAGAACCCCAGTCAGGAGAGGTTTATATTGGAACAGACCGAGGCGTAATTTCCTATAAGGCAGAATCAACAGCACCTCAAGAAGAAGCTGGACAATTATACATATACCCAAACCCTGTTCGTCCCGAATATAATGGAACCATAGCAATAAAAGGTTTCGTTGCAAACTCAGATGTTAGAATTACAGATGTTGCTGGAAATATGGTTGCCCATCTCAAATCCATAGGAGGACAAGCCACATGGAATGGTAAAAACTTCAAAGGCGAAAGAGTTAGTAGTGGGGTATATTTAATATTCAGCTCAGCAATGGAAGGCACAGAAAACGCAGTGGGTAAAATACTCTTTGTGAGGTAATAGAACAAAAAAAATGATTTACCAAACCAAAGCAATAGTATTAAAAACATTTGCTTACTCGGAAAGTAGCATAATAGTAAAAATACTAACCAAAGAATTTGGAGTCAAATCATATATCTTAAAAGGAGGCAGAAAGAAAAATGCTGGTTTACGTTCAAACATATTTCAACCTCTTTATATATTAGAATTACAAGTTTATAATAATCCAAAGAAAGACCTTCAAATTATAAGCGAAGCAAAAATAGATAAAGATCTTAGCCCTTTGTTTTCCGACATAAAGAAAACCTCATTAGCCTTTTTCCTATCTGAAATAATTAATCTATGCCTTAAAGAAGAAGAGAGCAATCTAGAAATATACACATTTATAGAAGAAAACATCCTAAGACTCAATTCTCTTACTGAAAATCATTCCATATTTCACCTAAACTTTCTTATTGACTTTTCTGAACAATTAGGCTTTCCTCCACGAAATAATTACAGCTTAGACAGCCCATACTTTGACCTCTCAAAAGGACATTTTGTTAGCACTAACCCACACCTCAACAACCAACTCACCAAAGAAGATTCCCTACTTTTTTCCCAATTCCTTTTCTCACAAAACCCCATTTCAGAGAACTATACATCACTTTCACTAAACAAAGGCGAAAAGAATAAACTTCTTAATATCCTAATCCAATTCTATCAAACACATCTAATAAGTCCCTATTCCATAAAATCACACCTTGTTCTTGCAGAGGTTTTGCACTAACTCACAAAAGAATAATCTATCCTATCAATGATTTACTTTATAAGAATAAAGCTAATATCAAAGATTATATCCTCTTTTAAGTAGTTTATTTCCGAAAAAACAATTTTCATCGTTGGTATTTCTTTGATAAAAAGTTTGTTTATGCTTATTATTTTGGGTAAAAAGATTAATGGCATAAATTATTCCAAAAACAAATAGAGAAACAGAAGCATAAGTCTTTTATAACTTGAATTCGGTTTTTGTAATATTAATTAGAGTAGGTATCTTTAATTAATAACGGAAATATCAATCCATATTTATTTTAAACCAAAATGACCCTCCATGACGTTCTACCTTTTGCAAATTGGAATGTTCCCAAATAGGTGATATTTGTTTACTTAATTCTTTGTCTTCATAAACAAAATAATTAGGCATAATGGGTGTAAATTTATCAGGATTTGCTAACAAATACATTGCAAGTCCATATTGTTCATTGTAAAACCTATCTATCATAAATTGAGGATAATCATAGGGCAAATAAATATCATGAATATGTACAATCACTCCTTTTTTTAATCTTGGTAATATGTCCATAAAAAATACCATAGCATCAGAATTAGGGTAAATACTATGAGAACCATCTAAAAACATTATATCATTTTCTTCAAGAGAGTCAAAAATTGTTAAATCAATATTTTCAACAGGCATTCTTATAGCCTTATCTGTTAAATTATCTATCTCTGCACGAGGGCAGGGGTCAATAGAAGTGATTTTTATGTCAATATTATGTTCTGTACGTACTTTATAAACTACTTTTGTAGAATTACCCGAACCAATTTCAATATAGTTCTTTGGTTTATACTGGGCAATCATAGTGTAAATCATAATAATATCTAAGCCAGGGAGGAAATTGTTATTCCATCTTGGCTTAGTATCATCTGTTTCATCCTTATTATCCTTTATTTGCCATAAATATTCTTTATAGCTCAATGCTTTATCAAGCATAAGTTTATAATTATCCCTTTGAGCATTGATTATATCATATAATTTCTGATGAGCAGGCAATCCATAACCATATCTTTGCTTGAAATTAACCTTGTAATTAAGGTGTAAATTCTGAAACTTAGGTGATAAAATCCTATAAATATCTTTTATATTCATTTTATTTTTTTGGCATATTAAACTACAAAATGTAACTTTTCCATCAACAAAATTATAAAAACTTTCAAATGGTTTTACATAATTGAGATTTTTTCTTACTCTACAAATATTTTTCTTGTATTTCTTTTTAATTGAGTAATAATTATGGGAATAAAACAAAAATGAATCAAGGAGTTATTCTATTAACTCCTTAATTCATTTAGCTAACTCTTTATTCTAATTTTTTCTTTCTTGATTTCATTTTACTGAAATCTAGTTTCATTTTTCTTAAACTTTATTTAGTCGAAACTAAACACCGACTTTTTAAATTTTTCTCAGAGATAATTTTATTTTTTTCAACTCTTTTTTAAAATAGACTTTGATAACTTTTTTTGAATCTTTATTGATTATAGATTTGAAATAATATTCTTGGCTATCTCTTCAAATTCTTCTTTTGTTAATTCTAATTTAGGTCGTTTAAAATCTAAATCACCAACATTATTTAGTGGAACAAGATGAATATGTGCGTGTGGGACTTCAAGACCAATAACAGCTATGCCAACTTTAGGGCAAGGGTATGCTTTTTTTATGGCTTTGGCTATTTGTTTGGCAAATATATTTAATTCTGAAAGCAAGTTATCTTCAAGGTCAAATATATAGTCTATCTCCTTTTTAGGGATTACCAATGTATGTCCTTTTGCAAGAGGTGAAATATCTAAGAATGCATAACAATTATTGGTCTCTGCTATCTTGTATGAAGGTATCTCTCCTGCAATTATTCTTGAAAATATTGATGCCATATTATTCTCTTGTTATTTTAGTTATTTGAAACTTTACCTTACCAGCTGGTATGTCTATTTCTGCCACATCTCCAACTTTTTTTCCTAAAAGTCCTTTGGCTATTGGTGAGGTAACGGATATTTTTCCTTGACGAAGATCTGCCTCACTTTCTGGGACAATTTCGTATGTCTGTTTTGTTTTCTTGGCAAGATTGATAAATTCTACCTTTGAAAGTAGAAGTACTTTTGAGGTATCTAATTTGCTTTCATCTAATAGTCTTGCGTTGGATATTAGAGTTTGTAGTTTAGATATCTTAGCTTCCAAATGCCCTTGTGCATCTTTGGCTGCATCATATTCTGCATTTTCGGAGAGGTCTCCTTTATCTCTTGCCTCAGCTATTGCCGCAGATATTGCAGGACGATCTATAGTTACCATTTTATGTAGTTCGTCTTTTAGCTTTTGTAAACCTTCTTCGGAATAATATTTTATTGCCATAATATGTTTTCTATTATTGATTAAAAAAGTATAGAAGACCTTTTTGGAAGGTCTTCTATACTAATTAAGAATTTTATTGATTAAATTTTATAACGAGAGTACAAGACCTATGGTGTGTATTCCACCTGCAATCTTGGTCAAACGATATGCGTAATCTATTGATAGATTGATACCATCTGAATCATCTTTGGCTTTTTTGATTGGTGCAATTACCGATGCTCCTGCTGCAAAACCAGAGTATAGTGTTGTTGCTCCTGCGTCTGCTTCAAAAACACTTTTAGTAATTGCGTCTTCATATGTGTATGAGGTACGCAACATAAATATTTTTGCAAAAGCATATTCAAGTCCTAAGGAGTATTGGTCTTTTGAAAACGCCATTGAAGCAAAGTTACCTGCAACTGTTAAGCGATGTGTATTTTCTGCAAATAAGAAGTCATAAGATGCTCCAATATTTAAGCTCGATGGTATTTCGAAACTTTGAGAACGTTGTTCTACTGATTGAGTGTGTAATGAATTTTGATAAATTGCATTTACCGACAATCCGTCTCCATTATAACTCATTGCTGGTCCCCAATTCTTCAAAGCAATACCAAACTTAATTTCGTAGTCTTCTCCTGTAACGTATTGGATACCTGCATCAATAGCAAAGCCAGTTGCTGTAACGTTATCAATACCTTCGGTTACTATTTTAACTGTTGCTCCTCCATATATTGATGTAGAGAAAGCCTTAGCATAGGAAACTCCAATATTCATATTACTAATAGAGAAGGTTCCATTGGAGCCAATCTCTGGGCTACTTACTAATGTTCGTTCATTTAGTCCAAATCCTATGGATGTTACGGATAGTCCTAAAACTCCATAATCACCTAAGTTTTGTCCAATACCAAAGGCACTTACTCCAACGCCTGAGTTTTGTAACCAATTGCTGTATGAGAAGTAACCTTCTGTTCCTGCAATTCGTCCAAGTCCTGCTACGTTTGAAAATAACGCGTCTATTCCTGTTCCACATGCTGTATTCACTCCTCCCCAACCAGCACTGCGTGCCCAAGGGTTAATCAAAAGTGATCCTGCTCCTGCTGTTCCTCTTCTGTCGTCATTCCCAGCTTTAACGCTCATATTAGTTAAAAGGAAGACTCCTAATATGAACAAAGCAAATATTCTATATATATCTTTCATAATCTCTTTTATTTAAAATATTTTAATTATGCTATTTTCTATCGGAATGAATTTAAGTCAACAGGACGTAAAGCTCCAAACCATTTAATTATTTTTTCTCCTACACCATCAGCCTTAACATGTATTATGTATGCTCCTCCAGATATTGGTAATCCTTTATGATTTTTCAAATCCCAATCTACTGATGTAAGTGCTGTTCCTGTTCCAGATACTACACTCTTTGATGGTGCTCTTAGTTTTCTAATAACTGTTCCATCAACAGAATAAATAGTTATGTATGAATCAGGCAACAAATTAGTTATCTTAACAAGATTTTGCACTTGGTCTTCTTCGTAAGTTGAGGCTGCAAAGTATGGATTAGGTACAACTGTTATTTGATCTAATGTTGTCTTAGCTACTTCAACGTTACCAACTGATGTTGCAATATCTTTTGTTATTGAGAATTGATACATTGGGTAGTTGTTATTTTGAGGATTTGCTGCTGCTCCATTGATATTGTTAATGTAGTTTGGTCTGTATTGTTGACGAACTCTTAACGACACTGTAACATCTGTTGGAATTTCTGCCTTAGGATTATTATTAAATGCTGTTGCAAGTGGTGCTCCTACCCACATTACAGAACCAAATACTTCCATAGCTTCTGTAAGGTTAGCATTCTTATAGTCGTTAGCATAAGGTGATGTGTTGGTAAGTGTGATATTATCTAACTTCTTTAACTTATTATATGCCCAAGTTCCCATATCCATATTTCCATTAACATCTCTTTCATAGTATGATGTCGGATTAACAACTCTTTCTGACCTATTTGGTTCAAGTGCATTAACTGTATAGAGTTTGTATTCTGATGCTCCAAGAACATAAATATAATGCATACCTCCTATCACCAATCCTGCATTATCACTTGTGATTGATGTTGGATTCCAAATCAAATCTCTACCATTACCTGGTTGTCCAACTCCAAGTTGTGAGTTTTCTCCAAATATTAGATTAAGTCTTTGACCTGTTTCAAGGTTGATTGCATATCCTGGGAACCAGCCCCATCCTTGAGTACCATCATTTAATGGATTACCATTTTTATCAACAGATGCATGTCTTCTCAATTGGAAACGTTTTGCATTTCCTTCTGTTTGGTTTACGTCATCACCCATTTCAATTACAGGACAACGTGTCCATTTTGTTTTGTCATTAGTGAAAACTATATCAACAGAAGCTAAATTATTCATATCATTTGATGCTGTTGAATAAACAAAAGAAGGATCTAATCTATATTTAGTTACATCAGCAGGAGTTGCTTCTGAAGAGAAATGATAATATGAGAATCCTGGGTGAGGGAAATAAATATCTTCATCTACAGCACTATAATTTAAATATAATGATGTAAGCCTATAAGGAGCCCACCATCCATTTCCAAAACCTTCATAATCGGCATCTTTATCTATGGATATATCAAAAGTTATAGTATCGTATCCTGATCCATCACTCTTTGGAACGTATCTTTCCTTTGTGTAATAATAATCTTGAGATAAATAAGCTAGAACATCTTCTTTTAAAGTATTAGGTATAAAGTCCCGACGTTGAGACTCAGAAGCATACTGACTTCCTGATTTTATCCAATTAGAATAACCATAAGCATCATTATCTTCAAATCCTCCCAACCAAGTTTTACTTGGATCTTTATGTGTGATTTTAGAATATAAAGCTGTTCCTTCTCTTAGGTCTCCTCCAAATACTCTTCTTTGTTTTGCTATTGGGTCAATATGGAAAGTATTTCCCTCCTTAATTGCCGGAGGTATAACTGTTGATTGAGGATTTGTAAGAGAAATTGAAATACCCAATGGGAATATAATTTGTTCATTAATATCTCCAATTGGTCTATCAGAAACAATAGAATATACATCTTGCGAAACTCCATTAACCTTAGTTGTATAAAGAGGCTGAGTAGTATCTATGTTTTGTAGCTTCCAAGTAGCATACATCAAATCTGTTGTTGTGTCAGAAGGGATTATTTTAACTATAAATGAACCTTGACGAAGTTTTATTGGGTCAATTACCTTTATGTTTAGTGGTCCGTAATTCTTTTGGTAAACTAAATCAGTTACATAAGCAATTCCTTCTGGTTCTTCGTTTGCTTTACCCATTATTTTTTCTATGGTTTCTGTTTTAAAGTTTAACACCATTGAACCATTACCATTACCTTCTATTCTTGTAATTTCAGGACATACTCCATAAGATGACTGAACTAATGTTCCCCCTTGTTCTGGAGCTATCTTATGAGGAATAGCTATGACAGGAGTAATACTTCTTCCATATCCGGTTTTTCTACTTGCAAGATAGGTTTGTTTTTGTCCATCAATCTTTGTAGCATCTTCTGGATTAAATTGTTTATAATTATTGTGTGCATAAGCTATTGCAACATAATAATATTTCTTATTATTAACAATATTTTTATCACTGGTTGTAGCAAACTTATCTTCAGTAATTCGGAATGAGTGTTGGATCCCGTTATTTAATCCATCAACCATTACCTGAGGTACTAAAGCTCCAATATTATTGTTTTTATAATAATTGATTAGTTTTGCAATTGGTTGGTTATTTTGTTTTTCATCAAAATTTCTGATATCGCATTGTCCTACTAAACGAGCTTTATTTTCATCATAAATATCCGCAACAGAAACTGTCTTATCTCTTAATTGGAATATTTGATACCCCTCAAATTTATAATATCTATCATAAGGTACTACTTGGTCAATAAGTACATGTAACTCATCATTATAAATAGTATCACGAGTAATGTTATAAGATTGAGGTATTGAGATATCAATTTTATTAAATGATTCATTTATATTATTTGATGAAGGTGCATCATTAGTTAAGAATAGGATTAATTCCCTGTCAAGTTCTTTTATAGTTAAGTCTGGTGCATCAGGTCCTTCAAGGATATTAAAGCAGTTATCAAATAACGCCTGGCATTTATCATCAATTTGTCTAAGAAGTGTTACTGATGCGAAAGGTCCACCTGTTGGTGCTTGGGCAAATGGAATTCCCACTGTAATGTAGTTAATTGCTCCAGGTTTTAGTTCAAAAGGTCCTGCTGATTGCATAAAACGTCTATCTCCTTCTTTGTTACCTGAAGATTCTTCTGTCCATCCTCTTGTATCAGTTATTGAAGGTATAATACCTTTTGTTCCCCAATTCCAAATGTCGGTTGTTCCTGGGAACATAAAATCGCATTCTATTCCTCCAGCTGTCGTACCATCTGCACCAAAAGTCATTTTCACTCCAGTTTTCCACATTCCTCTCAAATAGTTGTAGTAGTCAGTTGCTTTATCTGGTTCTCCTTTGATTGAGTGTCCACTATTCTCATAATAAACAAACCTTCTCATTCCAAAACGTTCATCATCGATAATACCATTCCCAAAATTAACTCCATTGATATTTGCACCATTAGTTATTTTATCATTAACATTATACCAATAATCAACAAATTCTTCTGCATTAGCAGTAATTAATAATGTATCATAGTTTCCAGGTATTGGTTGTCCTAAAGAATCCTTCTTTAAGTAGTTTGCTAATTTAGCTTGACCTTGAGCATCTTGTGCTGCTAATTCTATATATACTTTTGGATTATCTAATCCATCTGGGTCTAAATAAGGTCCTTGGAAGAAGTCAATGCCAATTGCAGGAGGATTACCTGGATAAGCTCCTGTTCCTGGTCCATCCGTCGATGTTCCATTATAACAATAACCTAATCCACGTTTAACATCACAGCCTACAAAGTCGTCAAAAGCAAACCCTAAATCAGGGTCAACCCATTGACTGAAATATGTATTTTGAAGAGTAAAAGTTGAACGATTGATAATTTCATATGAATAGAAAGTCATATTATTGATTTCATCATTCATACTAAATGCAAAAGCTTGAGCACGAATTTCAAGACCAATCGGATTCTGAGACTTAGATTCTGTGTGAGAATTTCCCTTATCATTAAATACCCACCACAAAGTTTCATCTCCTTTAAGTACTTGGTCTACAAGAATACCTCCGTGAACCTGAGCCAAACCTCCAGTTCCTAATTCATCTTCCATTGTTCTTACAGGATTATATTTTTGCCCACTTTGCTTTGCTGCAACAGGACAAAGGTCTCCGTTAAAATCATAGTATGGATAGTCTCCTTTTGTATAATCATATATGCCGTCTCCATCCACATCTTTAAATGGAGCTAGGTATTTAGTTTGTTTAAGTTCTGCATAATTTTCTGGGTGTGCAGGCCATGTTTTTATAGCTTCTGTTACTAAACTTTGGTCTGTTGGTCCTCCAATAATTTGCCCTTGAGCATTCTTTTGACAAGCAGAAACAAAGGATTCAACTTCTGCCTTTGTAATACGGAAATGCTTGTCCCATTTTTCACAAACTGATTTATTTACAGCTGCATTCTTATCAACTGTTAGTGGTCCTGGCCAAAAATCATCTCCATCTTGTCCAAAACGCAAAGCCGCAACTCTTAATTGTTTATTTTCGTCTTGACCTCCAATCCATAAGGCAGCACAAAACATTGCCGTACTACTTCCATCTTTTGGAACATAATATTTTGCAGTATTTCCATCATACCACATATTACCACCTGTATTGATACGAGCTCTTACATTATTAATGCTTAATTCTGCAGAACCCTGAGCTCTTCTACACCTTTCAACCCCTCCATTGTCTTTTAACGATGTTGAGGTTTTCTTAATCTTACCCTTATATTCTGCACCAAAAGATGAATTTTGTAGAGAAAGGCAGATTAAAACTAACGCTGTTATTTTAAATATATGTTTCATTTTTCAATTAATTTTCTATTTAATTTGTTAATTAAAATGTATAAGCTAATCCTATAAATATCATTCTTGGTCTGGAATAATTATACGTTGAATTATTCAAATTCATTGCATAATAATCTCTATAAGAATTAGGGTCTAATTGGTTTGCAATTAATGTTTGAGTTTGAGGGTCGGTTAAGTATCCATTATCGTCTGGGTCACCAGTAACTGAGTAAACTCCCATCACGTTCTTAGTGTTAAGTACATTGGTTGCTCTTGCAAATAAATTCAATTGAGTAACCTTTTTACCTACCTTTATATCAAATGATTTATCAATTTGCATGTCAATACGGAAAGTCCAAGGTAATCTTGCTCCATTATAACTTCCAACTATTGTAGGTTGTGTGTTGCTGAATAACCTTGTGTAAGGACGACCTGATTGTGCAACTCCTGTAATGTTCACTCCAAAATTTTGTAACCATTTAGTAATTTTTGCTCTCTCTTCTCCAGTCTTCTTATCCGTTACAATTCTCTTGGTTGTAGGTCCATTATATTTATCTCCTCCTAAATAGCGGAAGTCTAATTGTAATTTAAACTCATGTCTTCTATCATCTGAAATAGGATATAACATCTTAATGTTAGGATAACCTGCTTGAATTAAAGATACAATTGTTGATTGAGGTAAACCAGAAGTTCCTTCTGCATATTGCAGGGTGTAGTTTGCATTAAGACGCACATTACTTGAACGCTTCAATTCGTAGGTTACTGTAAGCCCTTTAATAGTCCTATAATCTTGGTTACCATAAGAATAATATAGAGAAGTTGGGTCAGCACCTACATATTGTACTAATGCTATCAAATCTCTTGTTTCTTTATAATATGCAGACATATTTACTACTGATGTTTTAGAAAGAACTTGTGTAAATCCTAATTCGTAGTTAGTAATTTTCTCTGGCTTTAAATTTGGATTATTTAAAATGTTTCCGGATTGTCTTTCCATAAATAAATAGCTTACATAGTCAGCTTGCCAACCTCCTTGAGGACGACGAGCAATCATATCGTAAGAAGCTTTAAATTCAGATTTATCTGAAACAGGGAAAGAGAAAGCAATACGAGGCATTGCAACTACTTGTGGTTTGTAATCTTGGAATGCATCAGTTGATATTTCATAAGGAAGACCTGTGTCATTTAATCTACCTTTTCTAAAAGGTAAAGGTTGGCCCGATGCTCCTGCAATATCATTAGGATTTGAAACTATCTCCCCATTTGCATTATACCAAGTGTTTCCTTTTCTATATCCTCTAACAAATCCTTCATTATTTACATCACTTGGAGATGAGTTTCCATTTAAGCTATTTACATAAACATAATAATCTTCACCAATATTTGAAGGGCGATTTGGAATATCTAATTCGCCAGCAGTGTATGATGAATATAGTAAATAATCATCCTTTAATCCCATTTGATTTCCATCAAATCTATCTACACGAACCCCTATATTAAATATTAAATCTTTAAAATAGAACTGATCTTGAGCATATCCTGCCATATAAATAGGTTGCCAAGCTCCCAAGGTTCTTTTTTCTTTATTGGAGAAAAAGTCTTGTAGGTTTTGTTTTCCTTTTACAATATTTCCCTTATGATCGTATCCATAATAACTAACTAATGAATTACCACTATTAAATAATTCGTCAGCTGAAAACATATCTAATGAGAATGTTGAAGGGTCATAACTATCTATATCAATAAAATCTGTTCCTTGAGGGTTTAATCCTAATTTTTCTCTTAACGCTCTATCAAAGTAAGTTTGGCTTGCTGCATCATATGCTCTATTATATGTTACATAAGGAATAGAGCCTGAATTGTCAATAATAGGATTGTCTAAATCTCTGTATAATATGTGAGAATTGGCTTCTTGTTTCATTATTGTCCATAAAGAAGAAGCATTGATTCCATAATAACGATATGTAGATTGGTCATATTGGAATCCTAACTCAAGTGAGTGGCTTCCAATATCTGCTGAAACTCTCGCTCCTGCATATACGTATTGATTTTCTGATTTTGAGAAAGAAGTACTTGGCATATTAACATTGGTAAACATCCCATAAATAGGTGTAGGTCTATCTCCATTTGTTAATCCTTGATATGCTCTGATGTTATCATAGTTATATAAATATGGTCTCAAAGGAGCAAAATTTGGGTCATTGTAAAGTTGCCAAGTGTATCTTGCCAAACCAGGGTTGTATTCAGATGGAGTAAACTCAACGTCATAATCTAACCAACCATTATGCTCCATAACATCTTGCATAACTCCGCCTATCTCCATTCTTGTAAGTTGATAAGTGTTTCTTTTATGTGTACGGAAAGTTCCTATATGACCATATTTAAACAACTCATCTTTATGCTCTGGATTATAGGTTTCATCAAAAGATTTACTATATGAGCCAACAAGATTTAATGTAATATTCTTTATCTTAGAGGTTTCTGAAGATCCAGAAAACTTTTGAGTGAAGTCTCCCATAATTGCAAAACTAGTACTTTTGGACTCGCTATTATTCTCGTTGTTCATTAAAATGCTTGATAAAGTCGGATTTTTACCAAAGATATTAGAATATTCACCATTTATTCTTAAAGTACTATTTTTTGAAAATAGAATATCTAATCCTCCTTCAAGATATAATCTATTTCTCCACACATTTGGTTTTCTTCCTACTTGTTCAAAATCTGACAAACGGAGGAAAGATGCTGTATTGTAAACCGCTCCTGTTGCTGAATTATAAGTTAAAGGATTATTATTAAGATAATTTTGTTTGTCTGATTTTAGCATATAGTAATATCTATCCGATGGTCTGTTAAGATCATCCTGAACAAAGATATTATATCCTGCTAATCTATAGCCAATAATACTATTTTCTATACCATCTTCAGATTTTGTCTTGTACAATGGACCAGTAAAATAAATATCTAATTTATGATAACCTCTTGTATCCAAAGGTTCAGATGTCTCATACTGAACAAAACCTGTGAATTTGTTTTCTGGAGGTCTAAGTGTAATGTTGGTAGAACCACCTATTGCTTCTCCAATACGTGCTGGTGTTCCTCCAAGAATAACTTGAATCTCAGCAATAGATTTCTTAGGAATATTTACAGTACCTTTCTTAGCTACACCATTCACATAGGTAACCATACCACTTTCTCCACGAGCCGTTCCTGCTCCACCATCAACATCAGAAATACCTCCAACTGTTGCAATGATAGCATCAACTGTATTTGCTGCCATCTTGTCAATGTCTTCGTTGGTGATACGTTTACCAGTTTCTGCTGTACCTGATTCCAATAGAGGAACTGCATATTCTGTAATAATAACTTCATCAAGTTGTTCTACTGTTGGTTCTAATGCCAAGTCTCCTCCAAGAGAATATCCTGTGGCCGTAACACGAACTCCTGTTTTCATTGCTCTTTTGTATCCAACAAAACTAGCAACAACATCATAATTTCCTGCACTTAATGGTTTAATCTGGAACTTCCCATCCAAATCTGTTTGGGCACCTCCTCTTTGCTGACCATTTTGCTGAACTATAACATTAACGAACGGTAATGGTTCGCCTGTTTTAGCATCTGTAATTGTTCCCGTTAATGTTCCTTGCGAGTACAATATTAAACTGGTTGTTAAAAACAAACCTAGAGTAAAGAATAATTTTCTCAACATGCTCTTTTAATTATATTGTTTATGTAAAGAATTAATTTTCGTATATTTTATTTTTTGATATAAATGGATTATTTATTATTTCCGAATAAATAATAGCCTTTCTAATATCAAAGTTTTCTTCTATTATTTCGTTTTTAAGTTCTGTGTTTTTAGCTTCTGTAACAATACTACCTTGGTTTTTCAAGTTGGATTGTTTTTTTTCAGAAAATATAACTTCACTTTTTTTATTTTTACTTATTTTATCTTCATTAAATATCTCTTTAAATGTGTCATAAAAGACATCTTTTCCTTGGTTTTGATCAAAAATAGGCGGTGTTGTTTCATTGTTTTTCTCAGCTAAAACTGGGAACAACTTTTTGGCTATCAACACAAATACTATTAAAATTACTATTATATATACACTCATTTTCCCATATTATGAAAGCACAAATTTAGAAAAAAATAATTCAAGACCAAAAAATAATCAACTTTATTTGCAAATTTAATTTTAAAAAGATATTTTTCTTATTTCTTAGTACTAACTACTACTTTCTGTTTGTTTCTTTGACTTTTAATTAATAAATAAGCTATCGGGCTTGATATAAATAATGTAGAGAATGATCCTGAAACAGTACCTATTGTTAATGCAAATGCAAAGCCTCTTAAAACATCTCCTCCAAAAATTAAAATAATAACAAGTGAGATAAATACAGTGAAGACCGTGTTAATTGTTCTACTTAAAGTTTGATTGATTGACATATTCATAACTTCACCATAATCTCTGTTAGGGTATAATTTAAGGTTTTCACGTACCCGGTCAAAAATTACCACAGTATCATTGATTGAGAAACCAATAATCGTTAGAATTGCCGCAATAAAATTCATATCTACATCCATACTAAATGGGAGTACTCCATCTAATGCGGAAAACATCCCTATTGTAAAGAAAGCATCAAATGCCAAAGCAAGTAACCCTCCCAAACTATATTTCCAATTACGGAAACGAATAGCAATGTAAATAAATATAGCAATCAATGATACAATTACTGCAATTACAGCAGATTTTTTAATATCATCTGCGATTGTAGGTCCAACAATTTCAGAGCTTATAATGCCAAGAGGAGATTTTTGAGTTGATTGAAATTCCTCTAATGTTATGTCTTTATTAGCATAATATTGTTTAGTTCCATTAAATAATTTCTGGATAACTTCACGCTTAACATTTTCATTATCTTCTTTTACCTTATAGTCTGTAGTAACCTTTACTTGATAGCTTGGGCCAAATGTCTTTACTTCTGGTTCAGAATTAAATTCTTCTCCTAATGAAGATCTAATATCGTTTGCATTAACATCTTGGTCAAACCTAATAATATATGTACGTCCTCCAGTGAAATCAATTCCATAATTTAATCCTTTAAATACTAAGAAACCTGTTAAAATAAGAACAATACTGCTCATAATTATTAATTGTTTCTTTGCATTTTGAACAAAGCGGAAATTAGGGTTTCCATAAATCTTAGAAGATAGTTTATTTTTAAACTGAAGTTTATCTTTAAGTCTTTTACTATTAACCATAGCCTCCATAACTAAACGAGAGATAAATATACTCGTAAAGAATGATGTAAGAATACCTATACATAATGTAATTGCAAAACCTAAAACAGAACCTGCTCCAAAATATGCTAATATAATCCCTGTAAGAAGTGTTGTAACATTACCGTCTATAATTGCAGAATACGATGCCTTATATCCATCATTAATTGCATTATGAATATTCTTACCGGCATTTAGCTCTTCCTTTATACGCTCATTAATAATCACGTTGGCATCAACCGCCATTGCCAAAGTAAGTACAATACCTGCAATACCTGATAATGTTAGTACAGCTCCAATGGAAGCAAGAATACCAAATAAGAAGAATAGATTTACTAATAAAGCAATACATGCTGCAACACCTGCAAAACGATAGAAGAATATCATAAATGCAAATACAGCCAATAATGAAAGAATAAATGAAATTAATCCTGCTTTAATTGATTCTTCTCCTAATGATGGCCCTACAATTGATTCTTGTACAACCTTAGCTGGAGCAGTTAGCTTACCAGACTTTAATATATTTGCTAAGTCTTTTGCTTCTTCAATTGAAAAACTTCCTGATATTTCAGAACGACCTCCTGTAATTTCACTATTTACTCTCGGAGCAGAATAAATAAGATCATCAAGAACTATTGCAATGCTATTGCCAATGTTTGAACCTGTAATCTTTCCCCATTTTCTTGCAGCCTCAGCTTTCATTGACATTGAAACGACAGGACGACCTTGTTGGTCAAAATCTTGACGAGCATCATCAATAACATCACCATCTAATAGAGCTGTTTTTGCTTTATTAGTATATTGTATTACATATAATTCGTATTCGTTAGTTTTAGAAATAGGCTTTGCGCTCCATAAGAAAGTAACATCTTGTGGAAGAACCTTAGAAGCTCTTTCTAATTGACGATTTATTTCTTTCTGATTTGAAGCTGTTGCTGTTCCAACAACGGAAGGAGCCAAATCACCTCTATTTAATCTTGTGAATAAATCTAATAATGGTCTCTTATTTTTTAATATAGAGTCTTTTTTCTGTTCAATTGGTTTTGCAAGACTTAAAGTATCATTCTCAACAATATTTAATGTATCTTTTTCTTCACCAATATTAGCAAGAAATTCATCTGCTGCTGCCAAAGATTGGAAAACCTTTCCTGCATCACCTGCTAACCAAAACTCTAATTGAGCAGTTCCTTCTAACAATCGACTTATACGTTGAGGGTCAGAAACACCTGGTAATTCTATCAAAATCCTTTCAGCCGATTCTAATTTTTGAATGGTTGGCTCCGAAACTCCAAATTTGTCGATACGTTTACTTAAAACTTGGAATGTTCTATCAAAAGCATCTGTACATTCTTTTCTTATTGAGTTTAAAACCTCCTGATTGGTAGAATTTGTTGTAATGCCACTTTCTTTTAATTTTACTCTAAAAAATGCAGAGAGATTTACTTTTGATGTTTTTTCAGTATTTAAAACAACTTCTTCAAAGCAAGCAAAGAAGTTCTTTCCACTTGTTTTTTGTAGTTCAGAAGCTTGATCAAACAACTTTAAGAATGCAGGGTCGTTGGGATTAGTTGCAAGATTTTTAACCACATCTGCAGTAGAAACCTCCATCTTAACATTCATACCTCCCTTTAAATCGAGACCTAATCCTACTTCTCTTGATTTACATTCTTTATATGTAAAGGGACGTATCCATAGAAAATTATAAACAGTCTTGTCGGAAATGGAATCTAAATAGTTAAGCTCTCTTTCATTTGATATTGAATCTAAAAGTTCTTGTTCACGTAAAGCATCTCCATTAGCCAGCAATTTTGCCTGACTTTTTGCATAACTATTTAAAGCATATTCTTTTGCATCACTCTCTACTCTCTTAGTAAAATAAGTAAATGATAGTTGATATAAACACACTAATGCAAAGAGAATTGCGATAATTTTGATAGCACCTTTGTTTTGCATATTATATAATTATTTGTTTTAAAAATTCCATTTTTGAACTTGCAAAGATAGAAGTTTATTTAATAATTCCGCAAAATCAAAAGTTTTTTTATTTGTTTTATTTTCTCTATAAGAATTATTATGCTTTCAATCAAATGTTTAATTATAATATGAAAATATTTTTTTAATGAATAAAAGTCTTATCTCTAAAAATTTGATAGCTTTGCAACTTAAAAATATTTAAATATAAGTAGTATGACAGAAAAAGTTACAAAATTATTAAAGGATAGTCCTTTGATTCGTTGGACAGCATTAATCCTAATTGCATCTATGATGTTCTTTGCATACATGTTTGTAGATGTATTGTCTCCATTGCAATCACTTTTAGAAACAAACCTTAAATGGTCTGCTTCAACCTACGGAACATTTGCAAGTAGTGAGTATTTCTTAAATGTTTTTGCATTCTTTTTGATTTTTGCAGGAATTATCTTAGATAAGATGGGAGTAAGATTTACTGCCATATTATCAGCAGTTGTTATGATAGTTGGAGCAAGCATAAAACTTTATGCTATTACTCCTGGCTTTGAAACAACATCACTTTACAACTTCCTAAACTCTTTTTGGACAAGTTTTCCTGCAACAGCCAAACTTGCCTCAATTGGATTTATGATATTTGGTTGCGGAGTTGAAATGGCTGGAGTTACTGTATCAAAAGCAATTGTAAAATGGTTTAATGGAAAAGAATTAGCCTTAGCAATGGGAATTGAAATGGCAATAGCTCGTTTAGGAGTGTTTGCAGTATTCCGCCTTTCCCCACGTATTGCAGATTACTTCAATTCAGTAAGTTCATCAGTACTATTTTGCTTAATCCTTTTAGTAATTGGATTAATCAGTTTTACAGTTTATTTCTTTATGGACAAGAAATTAGAAAAACAAATTGGCGAAAGCGGAGAAGAACCAGAAGAACCATTCAAAATTAGTGATATTGGAAAACTATTCACAAGCAGAACATTTTTAATTGTAGCAGGATTATGTGTTTTGTATTATTCAGCAATATTCCCTTTCCAAAAATTTGCAGCCAATATGCTTGAAAGCCGATTAAACATCACCAATACAGAAGCAAGCGATATTTTCTCTTGGTTTCCAATAGGAGCAATGGTACTGACACCACTTTTAGGAGCATTTTTGGATAATAAAGGAAAAGGAGCTACAATGCTAATAGTTGGAGCTATTCTAATGTGTTGTTGCCATTTAATATTTGCATTAGTTCCTGCCGAGAGCTTTACTCCTGTGATTGCCTATTCAGCAATTATAGTATTGGGAATTAGTTTCTCGTTAGTTCCTGCTGCACTATGGCCTTCTGTTCCAAAATTAGTTGAAAACAGATACTTAGGCTCAGCCTATTCAGTAATTTTCTGGATACAGAATATTGGATTAATGGCTTTCCCAATAATTATTGGTTACGCCCTAACAGCAACCAATCAAGGTGTTACAGACCCACGACAATACAACTACACAATTCCAATGCTAATATTCGCATCCTTAGGAGTTCTTGCATTCTTTTTGGGCTTATGGCTCAAGGTTGAAGACAAGAAGAAAGGCTATGGCTTGGAATTACCAAACATTAAAAAGTAAATAACCTTACATAACTAGATATTGAAAAAGGCTGAGACAATAATTTCAGCCTTTTTTATTTTATTGAATTAAAGATTTAGAAAATTAAAACCAAGAGACATTTTCCTAAAATCAAGTTTCAATTTTTTCTTATAAAGATTTAAAATCACTACTTAAAGATTCGCAAAAAATAAAGGAAGTTTAATTTTCAAAAGATAAGATACTGATAAAACTAAGTTTATCTCCAATCACTCTCCTCTAAGGCAAAAACATCTTCAACCCTTTTGCCAAAAACAAAAGCAATCTTCATAATAACCGTTGCCGAAGGAATATATTTTTCCAGCTCAATAGCATTAATCGTTTGACGAGAAACACCAATCCTGTCGGCTAACTCCTGCTGGGAGATTTTCAAGATAGCCCTTTCAACCCTAATATTATTCTTCATCTTTCTTTGCGCTACGATTAAACCTGAAAATATCTATCCTAAACTTTATCACAAACAAAAGTAAAAAGAAAAGGAAGTCAAACCAGAAAACATAAAATGCAGTCATACCATAGATAAGCAGAATAGACAGAATAAGAATCACACAAGTAACTAGAACCGACCAAACCAAAGCTCTTTCTCTAATTTTAGAAACATATTCATCCTCATTTCTCTCCCTTGAGAAAGCAATAAAAACAAATCCAATAATCATAAGTACAGGGAAAAGCGTAGTGATGAATGAAGTAGGAGCTAAAATAAAATACTTCGTTTCCCCACTAATAAAAGGGATTTCTCCATATCCAACTATTGCAGGCATCTTAAAATTAAAGTCATACTTCGCTGCAAAGAAAATTACTCCAATTAAGAAATACAATAATGTAGTGATTGAAATTATCCAACCTATTTTCCTAAAATAAGATGGAAACAGAAAAGTCTTTTTCATACTTAAACATTTTAATTATTAATATTGTTTTAACGATGCAAAAGTATAAATTATTTTTCATTATGACAAATATGTTTTACATTTTGTCTAATTTAATGCTCATTTATAAAAGTAAAAAGCCTTAGATAACTAAGGCTTAAATTTCATAGACTTATTATTACTCTTTTACAATGAGTTTAATTTGTAATTCATCAAGTTGGGCTTGGGAGATTTTGGATGGAGAGTTTATCATGGTGTCTCTTCCATTATTGTTCTTTGGAAAAGCTATAAAGTCTCTTATGGTTTCAACTCCTGCAAATATGGAACAAAGCCTATCAAAGCCAAATGCTATTCCTCCATGTGGTGGTGCACCATATTCAAAGGCATCTAAAAGAAATCCAAACTGTTTTTGTGCTTCTTCTTCACTAAATCCCAAGACCTTAAACATATCTTTTTGCATATTCTTATCGAAGATACGAATTGAGCCTCCTCCAATTTCTACTCCATTTATTACCAAATCGTATGCATTGGCTCTAACTTCTTTTGTTTTGGTAAAGAGGTTGGGATAGTCTTCTGGTTTTGGAGCTGTGAATGGGTGATGCTTAGCATAGAACCTGTCTGTTTCTTCATCCCATTCCAAAAGTGGAAAATCTACAACCCAAAGTGGTGAGTATTGGTTTGGGTCTCTAAGGTTTAGTCTTTCTCCCATCTCCAAACGCAATGAACATAAAGCTATTTGAGTTCTTTCTTCCTTACCTGCCATAATTAGAATAAGGTCTCCCTTTTCTGCTCCAAACTTAGAAGCAATTTCTCTTAACTTATCTTCCGAAAAGAACTTATCAACAGATGATTTTAAAGTTCCATCATTATTACATTTAATATATACTAATCCAGTGGCTCCTACTTGTGGACGTTTTACAAATTCTGTTAGTTCATCCAATTGTTTTCTTGTGTATTCTGCACATCCTTTTGCACAAATACCAACAACAAGTTCTGCATTATCAAATACTGAGAATCCGTTTCCTTTTGCAATATCGTTGAGTTCCACAAATTTCATTTCAAAACGAGTGTCTGGCTTGTCGGAACCATAGTATTTCATCGCATCGGCGTAAGGCATTCTTGGGAAAGAACCAAAGTTGATTCCTTTTATTTTATTGAAAAGATGGTTTATTAAGCCTTCAAATGTATTTAGTATGTCTTCCTGCTCAACGAATGACATTTCGCAGTCTATTTGTGTAAATTCTGGTTGGCGGTCTGCCCTAAGGTCTTCATCCCTAAAACAACGAACTATTTGGAAATAGCGATCGTAACCCGAAATCATAAGTAGCTGCTTGAAGGTTTGGGGAGATTGTGGGAGTGCATAGAATTCGTTTGGATTCATTCTTGATGGAACTACAAAATCTCTTGCTCCTTCAGGTGTTGAACCAATAAGATAGGGAGTTTCTATTTCCATAAAGTCCAAATCATTCATATAATTTCTTACCAAAATGGAAAGCTTATGACGAAGATACATATTTTGCTTAACCACATTTCTTCTAAGGTCTAAGTAACGATACTTCATTCTTAGCTCATCTCCTCCATCAGTATTGTCTTCTATTGTAAAGGGTGGTATTTTAGAAGGATTAAGAACTATTATTTCTTGAACAATAATTTCAATGTCTCCTGTTGGGATTTTAGAATTCTTACTGCTTCTTTCAGAAACAACTCCTTTTGCTTGGACTACATATTCTCTTCCTATCTTTCTTGCTCTAAGGCATAAATCAGAATTAGTTTCCATATTAAAAACTAATTGTGTTATACCATAACGATCTCTTAAATCAATAAAAGTCATTCCGCCCAAGTCCCTTGAACGTTGCGCCCAGCCACTTAAAGTTACTTCTTGATTACAATTACTTAGGTTTAATTCTCCACAAGTATGTGTTCTTAACATATAATATTATTTATTTTGATACTGCTTACTCAAATTGAAGTTCTCAGGATATTTTGCTACCTTATCTTTATAGAACTCTTGTATTTCCAATATATCTTTCTCGTAGTTGCCTGTTGGATAAAAGATTTTTCCAGCTCCGCCCTCCTTTTTCTGATAGTTAAGATATGCAAGATAGATTGGCACATTTGCTTTAAATGCAATATGATAAAATCCTTTTTTCCAATGCTCAGTGTATTTTCTTGTGCCTTCAGGAGTAATGACTAATGAGAATCTTTCTTTTGTATTAAACATCTCTACTGCTTGGTCTACCATATTAGAGCTTCTTCCTCTATCAACAGGCAAGCCTCCTAAACCTCTAAGTAATATTCCAAAGGGGAACACAAATAATTCTTTTTTTATTAAGAACTTAGGCTTTACTTTTAACTTCCAAAGCCCAAGGCAACCCCAAACAAAATCCCACATAGAAGTGTGAGGAGCTTCTATAAAAACACATTTCTGCATTTGCTTTTCAGGCTTTCCAATAAGCTTCCAGCCACAAATCCATAAGAAAAAACTTCCGAAAAATCTTCTCATTTATTTCTTTACTAAAGCATAAGTATCTTGTGCAATAACATACTCTTCGTTAGTAGAAACCATCATAACCTTAACCTTAGAAGAAGGTTTTGAAAGCATTAAATCAACACCTCTTTGACCTTTATTAACATTTGCATCAAATTCAACTCCTATGAATTCTAATTTTTCACAAATCTTCTCACGAACATCATCAGCATTTTCGCCAATACCTCCTGTAAATAGGATTAAATCAACTCCTCCCATTGTTGCAGCATAGCCTCCAATATATTTTCTAACCCTGTTGCAGAACAAATCAAAAGCAACCACATCTCTCTTTACTCCATTGTTCTTTCCTTGACAAACTTCTCTCATATCAGAATGACCACTTAGTCCTAAAAGACCTGATTTTTTATTGATTAGATTATTTGCTGCTGTAATATTCAGCCCTTCCTTCTCACAAATGTAAAGAAATGCTCCAATATCAAAGTCTCCTGCTCTTGTTCCCATAACTAAACCTTCAACAGGTGTAAATCCCATTGAGGTATCTACTGATTTACCATTTTCCACTGCACAAATAGAAGCTCCATTTCCTAAATGGCAACTGATTATCTTTGAGTTATTGATGTCCAATCCAGCTAATCGGGCAGCCTTTTGAGCAACAAACTTATGGCTTGTTCCGTGAAAACCATAACGGCGTATTTTATCCTCAGTGTAGTATTTGTAGTCTATTGCATACATAAATGCTTCCTCTGGCATGGTTTGATGGAAAGAAGTGTCGAAAACAGCTACTTGTGGAACACCTTGAAGTAATGCTTCCATAGCTTCAATTCCTTCAAGATTTGCTGGGTTGTGTAATGGAGCTAATGCACAAAGTTCTTTTATCTTAACTTTTTCCTCAATGCCAACTATAACAGATGTCTTAAATACTTCACCTCCATGAGCCACTCTATGACCACAAGCATTAATTTCATTTAAAGATTTAATTACACCTATTTTCTCATCAATTAAAGCATTTAAAATTAAATCTATACCAACCTTATGTGTGGGAATAGGGCATTGAACATAATGTTTGTCTTTTCCTTCGGAACGATGAGTAAACTCTCCCATTTCCAGACCTATTCTTTCAACCAAACCTTTTGCTAATACAGCTGCATCGTTAGTCATATCAACCAACTGATACTTAATAGAAGAACTGCCACAGTTCAACACTAATACATTCATGATTTTCTTATTTTAGATTTTTAAATTTAGAACTTTAAGCTTGCAAAATTAAAAAGAATATCTTAAAGGACAAAACTACTTAATTTAAATCTTAGTTTTAATTTTATGGAACTAAGAGTTAATTTATTGAATCTTGATTCTAATTTAACGAAACTAAGAGTTAATTTATGGAAATCAAATATCAGTAAACTCAAATTAAGAATGAGCATAGATTATTTTATTTCCCTTTAGGTAAAGAAAAACAAAAAAGGGATACTTGTTTGTATCCCTTTAAATTATTATATTCTTAGTTAGAGGTGTTTTATTTCTTATAATTTTTTTCAGCTATTTCCCAATTTATCACTTTCCAAAAAGCATCTAAATAAGCTGCTCTATTGTTCTTTTGGTCTATGTAATAGGAATGTTCCCATAAATCACATCCAATAATTGGAGTTAGACCTTGACGTAATGGATTATCGGCATTTGAGGTTTGAACTATTTCTAATTTACCTTCTTGATTCTTTACAAGCCATGCCCAACCTGAACCAAACAAACTCATTGAGACTGAATTAAACTTTTCTTTAAAGTTTTCAAATGTTTTATATTCTTTCTCTATTGCTTCTTTTAGGCTGCCTATTGGTTTAAGTGAGGATTTAGGAGTGAAGCCATTCCAATATAGATTATGATTCCATATCTGTGCTGCATTATTGAAAATACTTCCTTTGGAATTTAGAACTATTTCCTCCAATGTTGCATTTTCAAACTCTGTCCCCTTTTTTAATCTATTCAAATTATCAACATAGGCTTTATGGTGTTTGCCATAATGATATTCTAATGTTGTTTTTGAGATATGAGGTTCAAGAGCATCTAAGCTGTATGGAAGCTTCATTAAAGAAAATTGATTTCTTTCTTCTACGGATACTTTATTCTTTTTTTCTATTGATTGCGCTTTAAGATTAGTAAAAGGGATTATCAATGAGAAAACAAATAAAGTTATTAATATTCGTTTCATCGCTTTTAGTATCTTTCTTCTACCTTTTTCCAATCAACTAAGTTCCAAAATGCTTCCATATAAGCTGGACGGCGATTTTGTTGGTCGATGTAGTAAGCATGTTCCCACACATCACAAACCAATAATGGTGTTTTGCCTTGACGCATTGGGTTTTCTGCATTTGAGGTTTGAACTATTTCTAATTTGCCTTCTTGATTCTTAACAAGCCATGCCCAACCTGAACCAAACAAAGTTACTGAGGCTGTGGTAAATTTTTCTTTAAACTCTTCAAAGCTTCCAAATTCTTTATCAATAGCTTCTTTTAATTTTCCTTCTGGTTTAAGTGGAGATTTAGGATTTAGACAGTTCCAATAGAAAGTATGATTCCAAACTTGTGCTGCATTATTGAAAATGCCACCACTTGATTTTAGAACTATTTCTTCTAATGTTGAATTTTCAAATTCTGTTCCTACTATTAGTTTGTTTAAATTATCAACATAAGTTTGATGGTGTTTACCATAGTGAAATTCAATTGTTGTTTTTGAAATATGCGGCTCTAATGCGTCTTGTGCATAAGGAAACGCTGGTAATGTGAATTTAGTCATAATGTTCTTTAATTTTTAATTTATAAATATTTTAATTCATACTAAACAAACGACATTGCTCGTTTATTATTGTCTAAAAAAATTATTTACCTTAAAATATTTGTGGCTATGAAAAATAAGTTATAATTTTGAAGGCTGAAATCTCACACAAATTATATTAACAATAAAATAAAAAACAAAGAACAATGGCAATAAAAGGAGAAGTCGTAATTGACAAAGAGCGTTGCAAGGGTTGTGGAGTGTGCGTTGTGGCATGTCCAAACAAAGTACTCGCTCTGGCAAAAAATGTAAATGGTAAAGGATACAATTATTCGGAAGCAGTTATAGATGATTGTATTGGTTGTGCATCTTGTGCAATGGTATGTCCAGATGGCGTAATAACTGTTTACAAAACTAAGTTATAAACTATTTAAACTTTATAGAAATGGCAAAAGAGCTAAAATTAATGAAGGGTAACGAAGCTATTGCTGAAGCAGCAATACGTTCGGGTTGTGATGGATACTTTGGTTATCCTATTACTCCACAATCTGAGGTTATGGAATATCTTATGGCAGAAAAGCCATGGGAAAGAACAGGAATGGTGGTTTTGCAGGCAGAAAGTGAAACTTCCTCAATAAATATGGTGTATGGTGGTGCAGGAGTTGGAAAGAAGGTTATGACTTCTTCATCTTCTCCTGGTATAAGTCTTATGCAGGAAGGTTTAACCTATCTTGCAGGAGCAGAACTTCCTGCAATAATAGCTAACGTTGTTCGTGGAGGTCCCGGTTTAGGAACCATTCAACCATCACAAGCAGACTATTTTCAAGCAACAAAAGGAGGCGGTCACGGAGACTACCAACTATTTGTACTTGCTCCTGCAACGGTTCAAGAAATGTATGATTTTGTTTTCTTAGGCTGGGAAATAGCATTTAAGTATCGTAATCCTGTTATGATACTTTCAGATGGAGCAATTGGTCAGGTTATGGAGAAACTGTATGTTGGAGATTATGTTCCACGTTGGACTGATGAAGAATTAAAAAAGAATGCTCCTTGGGCAAGTTATGGTAAGCCTGCAAACAGAGAGCATCATATAATTACATCCTTAGAACTTGACTCTGCAAAACAAGAAGAGCATAATCATAAACTTCAAGCCAAGTACAGAGAAATGGAAGAAAAAGAAGTTCGCTTTGAAACCATTGACTGCGAGGATGCTGATTATATATTTGTTGCTTATGGTTCAAGTGCTCGTATAGCACAAAAAGCAATCCAACTTGGAAGAGAAAAAGGAATTAAGGTTGGTCTTTTACGTCCAATCACATTATTCCCATTCCCTAAAAAACCTATTGCAGAATTTTCAAAGAAAGTTAAAGGCATTTTAACTGTTGAAATGAGTGCAGGTCAAATGGTAGAAGATGTTCGTTTGGCAGCTGAGTTCCGTTGTCCAGTAGAACATTTTGGTCGTTATGGAGGTATTATTCATACCCCACACGAAGTATTAGAAGCATTAGAAGAAAAAATCATTAAAGCAAAATAATATGTTTAATCCAGATATAGTTAAACCGGAAAATTTGGTTTATAAAAGAACCGATGTGCTTACAAAAGCTGTAATGCACTATTGCCCAGGCTGTGGACACGGAACAACTCACCGTATTGTTGCAGAAGTTATTGAAGAAATGGGCATCCAAGATAAAGCTATTTGCATTGCACCAGTTGGTTGCTCAGTTTTAGCTTATAATTACTTTGAAGTTGACTCCTTAGGAGCTGCTCACGGAAGAGCTCCTGCATTGGCAACAGCAATTCAACGTCTTTTCCCAGACCACCATACTTTCACATATCAAGGAGATGGAGATTTAGCTGCAATTGGAACAGCTGAAACAATCCATGCTTGTAATCGTGGAGAAAATATCGTTATTATCTTTATTAATAATGGTATCTATGGAATGACAGGAGGACAAATGGCACCAACAACTTTAATAGGTATGAAAACTGCAACCTCTCCTTATGGACGTACAGTTGAATTAAATGGTTATCCATTGCAAATCACAGAACTCTTAGCAGAACTGCCAGGAACATACTATGTAACTCGCCAATCTGTTCACACAGCAGCAGCAGTTAGAAAGACAAAGAGAGCAATCCGTCAAGCATTCGAAAACCAAAAGAACAAGAAAGGAACTTCATTTGTTGAGGTAGTTTCAAACTGTAACTCAGGTTGGAAAATGACAGCACCAAAAGCAAATGAATGGATGGTAGAGAATATGTTTGTAAAATATCCTATTGGAGATATTAAAGTTGATGGAGAAAAAGTTAAATAACCCACAAAAAGAATAACAGAATGACAGAAGAAATCATAATAGCCGGATTTGGTGGACAAGGGGTCTTATCAATGGGTAAAATTCTTGCTTACTCAGGAGCTATGCAAGATAAAGAAGTTAGTTGGATGCCATCTTATGGACCAGAAATGCGTGGAGGTACTGCCAATGTATCTGTAATAATATCTGACCAAAGAATTAGCTCTCCAATTATTAGCCAATTTGACACTGCAATTATTCTTAATCAACAATCTCTTGACAAGTTTGAAAAGAGTGTTAAACCAGGCGGAGTATTATTATATGATCCAAATGGGGTAATCAATCCTCCAAAACGTACAGACATAAATATCTACAAAGTTTCTGCGACAGAGAAATCAGCAGAACTTGGATTGGCAAAAGTATTTAATATGATGGTTCTTGGAGCCTATTTGAAAATAAAGCCAGTAGTAACAGAAGAATTTATAGAAAAGGGATTGATGAAATCTCTTCCAGAGCGTCATCATGGACTTATCCCAGAGAACTTAAAAGCAGTTCAAACAGGGAAAGAGCTTGTTGAAGCAGTACGTACTCTGTAAAAATATAAATGAAATTTCTCTCAAAAAGGTTACTTGTTGTTTGCAAGTAACCTTTTTTTATTTCACATTTTGTAAAAGAAAAGTCAATTTAATTCTAACCAAACCAAGAGTTAGAAAATTAGAATAAAGTTTTAAGAAATTAGAATAAAGATTCAAAGAGACGGAATAAAATGTGTTAAGTTAATGCAAGGGAAAAAACTTATACATTATTATATATAGTAGTTATTTTCTTATAAAATTGTTCATAAGAAAGCTCTTTGTCGAAATACTCTTTGCCTTTTTGCCCAATGCTTTCTCTTAACACTTTATTTGTCATTAACAATTCAATTGAATTTGTAAGCTCCTTAACATTGTTTGGCTGGATAAGTATCCCTGTTTCTTTGTCTTTTATATACTCTTTCTGAGCCCCATTATTAGTTGTTATAACAGCTTTGCCATTAAGCATAAACTCCACAACCGACAATCCAAAACTCTCTCTTCCAATTGAAGGACAAACTCCAAAGTCTGACTCTTTGATTATTGGACTCACATTAGTTAGAAAACCCATAAAGAAAACCTTGTCTTTTAGGCCTAATTGATTAATCTTTTCTTTTAATTCCGCCTTATAATCTTCCTTACCATCTCCGGCAATAAGCAAAACAAAATCCTTATCTTTGAGATTGTAGATAGATTCAATTAAAACATCTAACCCTTTTTCCTTATGTATTCTTCCCGTGAAAAGAACTATTTGCGTTTGTTCAGAAACAGACAAACTTTCTCTAATACCGATAATATTTGCTTGTGAAGGGTTAGGGATAACACTATTATGTATAACTCTAAGCTTAGTTTTGTCTATCTTTGGCTTGGTTAGAAGAAATTCTTCAAGGGCTAAGTCCGAAACAAATAAAATATAATCTATATGTTTATATAACCAATTATGAATGAAATCGGTTTTGGCTTTCTTTACCAAATGCCTTGAAACAATTATCTTTATATCCTTGTTTAAGAACATTTTTGCATAGACTGCGGTTATTGATGTCTTGAAGTTGTGAGTGTGAATAATGTCTATATTATGCTTTTGTACAATGCGTTTTAGTTTTAGAGCCGATAAGAAATCAAATACCCCTTTTAGTTTTAGCTGATAGTATTCAATGTCTTTACATTTTATTTTCTCCGAAATAACCTTGCTCTTACGCAATATGCAAACGACTTTATAATTGTCTTCAATTAGGCAATTGGTTAAGTCAAAGACAAATAACTCTCCTCCTCCCCAAGTGTTTGATGCAAATATTTGAATTATGTTTTTCTTTTTCATAACCCAGATACTTATTTATTGCTTTCTTTAATCTTGGCGTATTTTAGAAAGGTTGCAAAGGCAGACATCTTACATACTTGATAACCTGCACTACCATCAAGAAAGCCTCTATTAATTATGTAATCTCTGAAAAACTTCCATTTAGGACGAAACCATAAATCAAAACCATTAGCCTTCTTTCCTTTCTCAAGGGATTGCTTTGCTAATAAGGTTGTGAATTTATCTATTTGTTTGATATGTTCTGAGGAGTTATAAACGGTGTAATGAAATAAATCCCCTTTAAGAGTTTGCGTCTTAACATTAGATGGATAAATAAGAGTTTCGTGTATCTCACCCACCCATTGAAAAGACTTATGGAATATTCTTTGCTTTGTGTCGGGATACCAGCCTGAGTGTTTTATCCATGAGCCACAATAATTAGTTAAGCGTTTAACCGCAAATATTCTTCCCGAACTATTAGTATTATCATATAATGCCTTAATATCTATTATGCTTTGTTTCAACTGCTCCGAAAGAGCCTCATCGGCATCAATAGAAAGGATATTATCATAGCTTGCCAATTTATTAGCATAGTTTTTCTGAGCCGAATAGCCTAAGAATTTCTGTTCAAAGAATTTTACAAGTGGATATTGAAGGCATATCTCTTTTGTTCTGTCTGTTGAAAGGCTATCCACAACAATTATTTCATCGCAAACACCATTCAAAGAGCTAAGACAACGTCCTATATTTCTTTCTTCATTAAAGGTAATTATTACTGCGGAAATTTGCATAGCTATATTTATAATAAGGAGGTTAAATCTTTGAAAACAAATTCTTTTATTGCTGGCTGGAAACTTGCAATATCTATAATGGATACCTTCTTTCGCTTAAACTTCTTATCCATTAAATAATCTAAACTTGTAGGCTCAATATTTGATTGGTTTTCTTGATTGGCAAAATCAATGTATATGGTTATATGCTTTGCTTTTCTGTCTTGGGCATTAATAAAATGATTATGCACCCATGCTTTTCTTATTCCTAAATCTTTAAGTGTGATTTGTAGCTCCTCAATTAACTTTTTCCTTCTTGTTCTTATCCACCACGAAGGCTTATCGTTAGCCTGTTGAGTTGCCATAAGACTGAATTTAGATTTTAACCAATCCTGCAAAACCCATAAAAGCCATTGCCAAAATACCTGCTGTTATAAGAACAATCGGCATCTTTTGCATTCCCTTAGGAACTCCAACCAAATCCATTTTCTCTCTTATGCCTGCAAACAAAATCATAGCAAGAGTAAAGCCTAATGCAATACCAATAGTATAAACAAGTGCAGTTATTAGGCTAAAATCTTTTTGAATTACAATAATTGCAACCCCAAGAACAGCACAATTGGTTGTAATTAAAGGGAGGAAAACACCAAGAGCTTGATAAAGAGCAGGACTAACCTTCTTTAATATAATTTCAACCATTTGAACCAAGGCTGCAATAACCAATATAAAGACAATGGTTTGCAGAAACCCAATATTTAAAGGGTTTAGAATATACATTTGAATTAAATAGGTAACAAGGGTTGCCAAAGTCATAACGAAAACAACGGCGGCTCCCATTCCCGTTGCAGTAGAAACCTTATTTGAAACGCCAAGGAAAGGACAAATACCTAAGAATTGCGAGAGAATAACGTTATTTACAAATACCGCAAATATAATAATTGCTACATATTCCATAGTTCAATACTTTTATTGATTTAACATGCAAAACTATAAAAAAATCACAACCTATCAAAAGAATATAGTATTTATTTTTATTTTTGCATAAAACTTATATCAGAACAATAATATAAATACGAACAAATAAATAAATGGAATTTTTCTTTCGTGAATACGGACAAGGAGAGCCAATAATTATTCTTCACGGCTGGTTGGGAGTAAGCGATAATTGGATTTCAATAGGTAAATTTCTTTCAACCCAAGGTTATAATATAATAATTCCTGACCTGCCTAATCACGGAAAGAGCTTTCATACCGAAGAGGTTTCCTATAAGGAAATGGCAGAAATCATTTATGGGTTTTGTAAAGCCAAGCATTTAGAAAACCCAATCATTATAGGGCATTCTATGGGAGGAAAGATTGGTATGGAAATTCTGAATATTGACCAAACATATGTTCGCTCCCTAATAGTTATTGATATTCATTTTAAGGAATATGGTATTAGCCCCATAAACTCTCTACTTGCCACAACCCTTATTCAAACCAATATATCGGATTTTCAGAAAATAAGCCAGCTAAAAGAATATTTGACAGAAAAAGAAATAAGCAAGGATTTATCGGGAATAATATTAAAAAATGTAGACTATTCAGCAAGCAGTTTGAGTTGGAAGTCTAATATTCCTCTTCTTGCAAAAGAATACCCAAAGGTTTTGGAAAAGCTCAGCATTAAAGAGAATAATACCCCTACCCTTTTACTAAGAGGCGAAAACTCCAATTATGTTTTAGATGAAGATGTGCTAAGTTTCAAAGAAGTTTTCAAGAACACCGAAGTAAAAACCATTCCAAACTCAGGACACTGGGTTTTGGTAGATAACCCAGCAACGCTAATAAAAGAGACTCTGAATTTTATTTCAATGCTCTAAATAAGGCATACCTAAAACAAAGAGTTAGCAAATTAAAACAAAGATATAATTTATTAGAATCAAAAGTTATTAAAATAAAACGAAGAGTTGTTAATGCTAAAATAAGTCTTATATTAAGCCTTAATAAATAGTAGTTTATAAAACCCTAACTTTTATAAAAAAAACCTTGACTTTTACAAAATTATCCCTGACTTTTGTAGAATTATCCCTGACTTTTGTAAAATTATCCTTGACTTTTATAAAATTATCCCTGACTTTTATAGAATTATCCCTGACTTTTATAGAATTATCCCTGACTTTTATAAAATTATCCTTGACTTTTATAAAATTATCCTTCGTTTTTTTAGAGGAAGATAAAGAGTTAAAGAAATAATTACTACCTTTGGAGCGTGAAAACATTATATATGAATAAGTATCGGATTGCTTATCGGTTTACCGCTTTGCTCTGCAAAGACATCCTAATAATAAAGAAGTGCGGGATAACATATCCCGCACGACAGAAAATTTTAAAATTAATTATTTCTTGTTTATTAGTTTAAGTCCTCTTGATTAATTGTAAAAGTATATTCGTGGTATTTATATATTTTCCCTTCGTTCTTCTCATATACTCTCTTTACCCAATCACTCTCTCTGAAGAATTGCTTTTGGGTGTTATCGGTATAGAAACGATTCCACGTCTTTAATAAAACACTATCTTTGGAGTAAATAAAGATACTTATATCTATTACAATATTTTGAAAAATTGTTTCAAAATAATTTGTTTCTTTAGCAAGAGCACCAGTTGAAAATAAGGCTATAGAGTCTTTCTTTAGAATGATTGTAGATTCTTGAATAACTGAAGTGCCATGTGATCTTTTAATTATCAAATCATCATTTGTGTTATTTTTCACATAATGGAGAACTCTATTAGTGGGGTCTAAATACTCCTCTGGGTCGCAAGAGGTAAGGAATACAGCTATACCCATTAAAAGAATTATAATACTTATTATTTTATATTTAGAAGCCATAATATTGAAATATTTGATTAATAATCGCTTGTTTATCATAATGTCTCTCAATTAATTTCTGTTTTAAATCTTCATGAGATTTAACATCAGTGGTTAAACAATCGTAAATTTGTTTTTTTGTAAAATAACCTTCAGATATTAAAGATTGTACAATCATATATTGGAACCAATTATCATCGGGACTATAATTTAAAGTTGTATTATACTTATCATGAACTTGTATATTTCCTATAGCATATCCCCACATTTCTCCAACAGCACATATACCAGAATTACGCTTTGTTATATCTCCATAAGCTCCATATGTCATTATATAGCTAATATATTTAGCCCAATATTCACTTCCTACTGTTCTAAAATGGCTTGCATGAGCCAATTCGTGATTAACCGTGTTATACATACTCATAGATGTAGAATTGCTATTATATTTTATTGTAATATCTGGACCTACTAATTTTAAAATAGTATTATTTAAGATTGTTGCTGTTAATCCATACCCTAACATATTAGTAAAAAAATTACTCCAAGCGGCATTTGAATTTGCTCCAATAGGATGCCAAACTCTTCTTAGCATAGGAGCTGAACTGCCAAGAACATTTTTAACAAGTAAAATCTTTAAATTGGAAGGTGGAGTAGAAATGCCAGTACTAGAACACATTTTATAATAATCATAAGCTGAGTTATTAATTGTAGATAATGCCCACGCAACTGATCCATCAGAAATGTTTTTATTGTGTCCACTTTTCCCATGTACTCCCATTAAGTGTATTCCAAAAAATACAGGGTAACGTACAGTAAAATTTCTAATATTATCATAAGATATTACATAATTAAGGTTTGTAAAAAACTTCCTATTAAGAGAATAATATCCATTTTCATTAGTAAAACCAGAAGCCCACTTAACAATAGTATGTCCTACAACTTTAACTCCTTTTATTGGTTCATAAGTTTGAGACTTTGTATCATAAACCTTTAATGTACCTGAAGGGCGAACAAGCCAGGCTTTAGAATTATCTATCCAATCTAATAATCCCAATCTTTCAAATGAGGTTTGTTCTAATTGAGTATAAATTTCTAGAGCGTCATCCTTTGGAATAAAACATTCTTCCAATATTTCATATTGTATGTTTGCGGGGAAATTAAAGCCAACAGGCACGGTTGTATATAGCCATGAATAATTCCCCTCAGGAATACTTGGATCTTTATAATAAGATCCCTCTTTGGCAATTTCATAATCTAATGGATAGTCAAAAAAAGCAATCCCTTCGTTAGAATAAAGAATTTCCAATTGAGAGGTGTCTGCTGGTAGGAATCTAACATATAAATCAGTTGTAGTGATTTCAACTCCTTCGGTATTTGCTCCTGTGCTTCCTAATGCTTCAAGGGCTTTTTCCATATTGGTAACAGAATAGGGATTAGGTAGTTTATTCCCTAAAACAATTTCATCTTCAGAAATTACTTCTGATTTATTAGAGAAATTATTATTTGTTTCTAAATCATCATTGCTACAAGCAAAGAATAGAAACGGCAAGATAAGTAATACTAACTTTTTCATTTCAAAAGGTTTTAATTATTAATTCTATTTACCCTGCAAATATAGTACTATTTTCTTTATTAAGGAGTTTTTACCGTTTTATTTGTCAATTAATAATAAAGTTCTCTCTGCCTTAAAGAAGTAGTTATTTGATTGAAGAAAGATTTAGACTTATTTAAACCTTATGCTTTTACTTTTAAACCTCCTCTTTTTACTCTTAGACTTCCTCTTTTTACTTTTAGACTTGCTGTTTGATATCAAAAAGTGGCACTTATTAGGTTAAAAAGTGGCACTTTTCATACTAAAAAGTGCCACTTTTTGAGCACAATATCTTTCTCTAAATGTAAAATAAGGGGCTTAAAAAGTAAAATAAGGAAGTCTTTGGGGAAATTAAGGAGGTTGATGTTTTCTAATAGTTCTATTCTAACTAAATAATTAATATGGTTCTTTTCTTTTTTCTTCCATTTCTTTTTTGTAACTTTGCAGGCTAATTTAGTGAGGTGTATTCACTTTAAACGAATTTAATTCAAACACTTATAAAAATCAAAAAAAAGAAATGGCAAAAGAAAAGAAATTTTTGACTTGCGATGGTAATCAAGCAGCAGCTCATGTGGCATATATGTTTTCTGAATGTGCGGCTATTTATCCCATCACCCCTTCTTCTCCAATGGCAGAATACGTTGATGAATGGTCAGCCGGTGGAAGAAAAAACATTTTCGGAGAAACAGTTAAACTTGTAGAAATGCAGTCTGAGGCTGGTGCTGCTGGTGCTTTACACGGAGCATTGCAAGCAGGAGCTCTATCTACAACCTTCACTGCATCTCAAGGACTATTATTGATGATTCCTAATATGTATAAGATTGCAGGAGAATTACTTCCAGGAGTTTTTCACGTAACGGCTCGTACTGTTGCTTCTCAAGCTCTATCAATCTTCGGTGATCATTCAGACGTTTATGCTTGTCGTCAAACAGGTTTTGCAATGTTAGCATCTAACTCTGTTCAAGAGGCAATGGATTTGGCTGGAGTTGCTCACCTTTCAGCAATTAAGGGAAGAATTCCTTTTATGCACTTCTTTGATGGTTTCCGTACTTCTCACGAAATACAAAAGATAGAAGCTCTTTCTACTGAGGATATGGCTGGTTTAATTGACCAAGATGCTTTGAGAAAATATAGAGAAAATGCTCTTAATCCAGAAAATCCTGTAACAAGAGGTACTGCTCAAAATCCTGATGTTTTCTTCCAAGCAAGAGAGGCTTCTAATCCTTTCTATGAAGCAATTCCTGATTTGGTTAATGACTATATGCAAAAAGTTGGTAAGCTAACCGGCAGAGAACATAAACCATTTGAATATTATGGCGATCCTAATGCAGAAAATATTATTGTTGCTATGGGTTCAATCAATGATACTATAAAAGAAACCATTGATTATTTAGCTAAAAAGGGAGAAAAAGTTGGATTGATTTCTGTTCATCTTTACCGTCCTTTCTCTTCAAAATATTTCTTTAACGTATTCCCTAAATCAGTTAAGAGAATTTGTGTTTTAGACCGTACAAAAGAACCAGGAGCTAATGGCGATCCTCTTTACTTAGACATTGTTGAATTATTCAATAATAAGGAAAACCGCCCAATGATTATTGGTGGACGCTATGGTTTGAGTTCAAAGGATACTACTCCTGCTCAAGTTATGTCAGTTATTGAAAATCTTAAATCATCTTCTCCAAGAAACCAATTTACTGTTGGTATAGTTGATGACGTTACTAATCGTTCACTTCCTGTTCTTCCTGAGGTTTCAATTTCTCAAGCTGGAACTTTTGAAGCTAAATTCTATGGCTTAGGAGCTGATGGTACTGTTGGAGCAAACAAGAACTCAATTAAGATTATTGGAGATAACACTGATAAATATTGTCAAGCATACTTCTCTTATGATAGTAAGAAGTCTGGTGGTTTCACTTGTTCTCACCTTCGTTTTGGAGATACTCCAATTCGTTCACCTTACTTAGTAACAACTCCTGATTTTGTTGCTTGCCACGTATTTGCTTACTTAAATATGTATGAAATTCTAAAAGGAATTAAACCTAATGGTACCTTCCTTTTGAACTCAATGTATAATGCAGAAGAAACTGTTAAGAACCTTCCTGCAAAGATTAGAAAAGAATTAGCTGAAAAGAATATTAATTTCTATATTATTGATGCAACCGAAATAGCTGAAGAGATTGGTTTAGGTAACAGAACAAACACTATTCTTCAATCTGCTTTCTTTAAGATTGCTAATGTAATTCCTTACGAATTGGCAGTAAGTCAAATGAAGAAAGCTATTGATAAATCCTATGGTAACAAGGGAGAAAACATAGTTAAGATGAATTATGCTGCTGTTGACCGTGGAGCTGATGTTATTAAGGTTGAGGTTAAGAAAGAATGGGCAAATGAAACTGTTGGTGCTGACCAAACAAACGCTAACCGCCCTGAATTTATTAAATATGTTGTTGATACAATCAACGCTCAAGAAGGTGATGCACTTCCTGTTTCTGCTTTCACAGGCAGAGAAGATGGAACCTTCCCTTGTGGTACTTCACAATACGAAAAGAGAGGTATAGCTTCACATGTTCCTGAGTGGATTCCTGAAAATTGTATTCAATGTAACCAATGTTCTTATGTTTGTCCTCACGCAGTTATTCGTCCTTTCTTGATTAACGAGGAAGAAAAAACAAAAATCCCTGCTGACACCAAGACCCTTAAAGCAACTGGAAAAGAGTTTGAAGGACTTGAATTCCGTATGCAAGTTAGCGTTTTGGACTGTACTGGTTGTGGAAACTGTGCTGATGTTTGTCCTGCAAAGACAAAAGCTTTGGTTATGAAACCTCTTGTATCTCAAATGGAGGAAGCAAAACGTTGGGAAAGCATTTCTCAAAACGTAAGCTATAAATCACATTTGGTTGATGTTTCAAGAAATATTAAGAACTCTCAATTTGCTAAACCATTGTTTGAATTCTCAGGTGCTTGTGCTGGTTGTGGAGAAACCCCTTACATTAAACTTATCACACAACTCTTTGGCGATAGAATGATGATTGCTAATGCAACTGGATGTTCTTCAATCTACGGAGGCTCTTGCCCATCAATGCCTTACACAAAGAATGCTGAAGGAAAAGGACCAGCTTGGGCTAACTCACTTTTTGAAGACAATGCAGAGTTTGGCTTAGGAATGGCAACCGCAACAGGCGTTATGAGAAACAGAGTTGAAAACCTAATGAGAGAAGGTTTGTCTTGCACTTGCTGTTCAGATGAGCAAAAAGAATTATTCCAAAAATGGATTGATAATCGTGAAGATGCAGAAATCACTCGTGAGGTTTATAATAAATTAGTTCCAACCTTTGACACTTGCAGTTGCGATATTTGTAAGCAATTGAAAGAAAACAGCCAATACATTGTTAAGAAATCACAATGGATATTTGGTGGAGACGGTTGGGCTTACGATATTGGCTACGGTGGATTAGACCACGTTATTGCTTCTGGAGAAAACGTAAATATCTTAGTAATGGATACAGAAGTTTACTCAAACACAGGAGGACAAGCCTCAAAGGCAACCCCTGTTGGAGCAATTGCTAAGTTTGCTGCTGCTGGAAAACGCATAAGAAAGAAAGACCTTGGTATGATTGCAACAACCTATGGTTATGTTTATGTGGCTCAAGTTGCAATTGGAGCAAACCAATCTCAATACTTAAAGGTTATTAAGGAAGCAGAAGCTTATAATGGACCTTCACTAATCATTGCTTACGCACCTTGTATTAATCACGGATTAAAATTAGGTATGGGTAAGACACAAGAAGAAGGCAAGCGTGCAGTTGAATGTGGATACTGGCATTTGTGGAGATATAACCCAGAGTTAGCAGAACAAGGACAAAATCCATTCACATTAGACTCCAAAGAACCAGACTGGTCAAAATTCCAAGAGTTTATTAATGGAGAGGTTCGTTATTCTTCATTGAAGAAAGCCTTCCCTCAAGAAGCAGACGAATTGTTTGCAAGTGCTGAGGAGAATGCAAAATGGCGTTATAATTCCTATTTAAGAATGACTTCTCAAGATTGGAAATAAAACCATAATAACTATGTAAAACTAAGGAGAAGATAAGTTTACTTGTCTTCTCTTTTTTTGTTTAAGAAATTATAATCAAAATTAATTCCAATATTAATTTAAAGGGTTAAAAATATAATGGGATTAACTTACTTTGAAATTAATTTACTATTTTTGCCAAGTATAAAAATTGAATTATTAATCATAAGCAAGGGTTTTCAATTTAGCCTATGCTTAACTAAAATGAATAAATATGAAATTATTACAAGAATTTAAGACCTTTGCAATAAAAGGTAATGCCATTGATATGGCTGTTGGTATCATTATTGGTGCTGCTTTTGGAAAGATAATTACCTCCATTGTAAGCGACATTATTATGCCTGCAATTGGACTTTTGGTTGGTGGAGTTAATTTTACCGACTTAAAATTTGTGTTGAAAGAAGCCGTTGGCGATGTGCCTGCTGTTACTCTTAACTATGGTAATTTTATTCAAGTAGCTTTTGACTTTTTAATTATTGCTTTCTCAATCTTTATGATTGTAAAGCTAATTAATTCAGCAAAAAAGAAAGAAGAAGAAAAACCAGCAGAGGCAGCTCCTGCTCCAACAAAAGAAGAAACTCTACTTACCGAAATTAGAGATCTTTTAAAGAATAAATAATAAAGATTACGCTATTATTACTAAAATAAGGTTAAACTAATCTTTAACCTTATTTTTTATTGCTTAAACATAACATATAAATCTATGAAAAGACATATAATCCTACTTGCCTTTGTATTATTTTCTCTTAACATATATTCGCAAAACTCGCACTCAGGCAAACTTATTGGAGGAATGTATTTGAACGCAGGCTACCTAAACAAAATTGACGATATAGCATTAGGAATTGGAGGAAAACTATTTTTTAGAGTTTGTGATTATTTTAGAGTGGGAACGGAAGGATATGGCAGTAGTGCAACCTATAAAAAAGATGGGAGCTTCTATTCGCTTGGCTGGGGAGGTTTGTTGGGAGAATTTGTTTATCCCTATAAAAAATCATCATTTATTATTGGACTAACCATTGGAGGAGGTAGCAATAAACAAATGGAAATTGTTATAGATAATAATTCTTTTGGGACTTATGATATTGTGAAATGGGATAAAAAACAAGCATTTATTACCACACCATTTATTTCCTACGAATATAGAATTTCATCAAAAGCCAATCTCAGTGCAAAGATAGATTATGTAATGTCGCCAACAGGAGACATATTCAACAAAGGCTTTCGACTTTACTTAGGTTGCCTTTTCAATATGATGAATTAAGGCTTGGTTACTTCTACGATTTTTCAAGTATATGCAGAAATTCCTTTGTGGAATTAGCTTTATGTGTTCTATTCTCTTCTTTATCGGCTCTAAATCTTTGATAATCCTTTTCTTCTAAATGATATTTGCCGTATTTAGACATAATATTTTTAATATTATCACAAGTCATTAATCCTTCATTATTATAACTCAAAAATATATATTTAAATTTAGCGTCTTTAATTAGCTCTTCAAACGACTCTTTCACAGAGATATTACTGCAAAACAAAGACTTTTTATACTCTCTTAATCCTGTCTTACCCTTTGGAATAAAATCATCGTATAAAGCAATAGTATTTAATAGGTGATAATTTGCTCCATATTGACGAGAATTATAAGGAGGATCCATGTATAGAATATCCCCTTCAATTTTTTTAATCAATTGATTGCTATCCTCATTAAAAACAATATGTTCATTTTTATTTATTATAAATTCCGCAGGCTCAATTACCAGTGTTTTTTGAGCAGTTCTTTTGAGTTGTTTTAAGAATGCACCATAAACCGATGCAGTGTTTGCAACCTTATCAGCACTTTCTATAAGGCTTGCTAATAGAAAATAAAATAATTCATCTGAAATCTTTCCTCCCCTTTTCCACTCCTCTATTCTTTGCCTTATAGCATCAATTTTACCTCCATTTTCATCAGAAAAATATTGTCTATTATTTCCTCCTCCCTTACAATAATTCTTAAAAATAAATCCATTAACAGGTTTGAGATTATTAAGCTCTTCAATATATGCCTCTTTATTAGGAATTGGCTTATGATTTTCAATATAGTTTTTATTTAAAACATAGCTATAATACTCAAAATCATTTGCAATAACCTTTCTTACATTATTTTTGAAACTTCGCCCAATAATCCCCGTTCCTGCAAAAATATCGCAGAAAATCTTATCAGAAAGATTATCCCCAACAACAGAATGAATCTTTTCTTTGATGAAATCCGAAAGTTTATATTTAGAACCTATATAATTCATTATTTGGTTATTTTACTTTTCTTCTGGATATAATTTTTTGAAAACCATTTCAACAGCTTCTTTTGCTGCCATTTCTCCAACCTTTACTACTACTTTTTTTCTGTATTCTACTGGATCATATTGATAACAACCCTTACAGCCAACTTCTTCTGTGTAGTTTTCATCTCCATAATAAAACTCGAAAGGATTACCTTTTAACAATTTGGCATTCCAACGCTTATTAGTTTCTTTACATCTTTTACATATCTGTCTTTTTACATCGTTGGCTGCTTTGGATAAGGGTTGAAAGTCAGATAGCCTTTGAGTGTTTATATCAGAAACTCTTTCACAATCTTTTCTTCCATCCTTATGATCAATCTCTATTTTTGTATTTTCTGAATTACCTTTAATACCAAGCATTACACAATTTTGATTTTTGTAATGCTCCTTAATATCTTGTCTAATATTATGATTAAACGTTATTGAGGTATTAAAACCATTAAGTCTTATTCTATCAATTGTATTTCCCGTAGTTTTTCCTTTGTCAAATTCTACATTATATTCTCTTGCTAAACTTGAACTTTTCCTACACCAAGACGCACCATTGCCAAGTTGAAGTTCCTTATATATCCCATTAAATTCTGATACATCAACCCATCTGCTTACTCCATTTGCATCAGGGGTGGCTAATTCAATAAATAATTCTTTCTTTGTCATATCAAAATTCTTTCTTAAAGATAAATATATATTCATGTTTAAATATATAATAATCACTTTTCAATGCTCTATACCTCCAAATGCCTCCTTTACCTAATTTTCCACGATTCCCCTCTATATTCTTTACTATTATGCCTTTTAGTTTTACCTTAAATTTTCTCTTTATAGCATCCATAACATAAAAACCAAGAGGAATAACTTCGCTATTCTTATATACATCACCAATTACAACTGCAAAATAACGATTTGTTGCTAAAAACTCTATTGTGTTTCCAACTGCAAAGATAAAACTTTTTACAAATAAAGAAAGGTCTGAAATCTGCGATAGGTCTTCTTCCTTGCTCGTAAATTTTACAATATCCATATAAGGTGGGTGCATAATAGCAAATTGAAGCTTATCCTTACCAAAGGAATTTAAGGCTTTCTGAGTCAGATAAAGAATATTATCTCTATTAATTACATTGCATTCATTTATTGAATAGTCTTTATAGGTGCTATCTATCATTTTCTGTTGAACATATTGCAGTATTTCAGAATTAATATCAAAACCTATGAACTTTCTATCTAATTTTTCGCATTCAAATAGTGTTGTTCCACTACCCATAAAAGAATCTAAAATAATATCTCCTTTTTTGGTATATCTCCTAATTAACTGATTGGGAATTTGAGGTATGAAGTTTCCATGATACATATTAGAATGCTTGCCCGATTTATCTCTCTCTCCAATTAACCACAAGCTATCTACATTTATATCTATCTCACTCCAATTACTTAAATCTAAGTCATTATATATCATATTAAAACCTGTATTGAAGGTCGTATTGTTTTAATACAAACAAGTATTTAACAGCAAAACTACAAAAAATATTCCAATTCTTACAATGAGATATGGTCATTTTGTATTCATATAGGGTATTATTTTACCGAGATCAAGAAGGTATGCACTAACTCTTTATTTAGTTTTTTCTTTTCTTGGAGATATTTTTTTATCTTTTGATTCTATTTTCTTAGAACTTTATTCTAAAATTATTCGTTTTTTTGCCAAATATGCAATTGTTGATTGAATTGGAGAGTGTAAAAATAAAAGGATTCCATAATTATGGAATCCTTTTGTACATCAGGCCGGAATCGAACCGGCACGAGTGTTACCTCACTAGATTTTGAGTCTAGCGCGTCTACCAGTTCCGCCACTGATGCAACTTTTTGACAACTCAAATAAGGGTGCAAAGGTACAAATATTTTCTTTTTATGCAAATAAACCCTCATTTTTTTTATTAATTCAAATATCTTCATTAATTTTGCATCTTCAAAATCATAATATTTTTTAGCATTGACTATGCAGACAAGTAAACCAAAAGACTCAGTTGTAATCTTTACAGGACGAGCCACTGCCTACTTAGCAAAAGATATTGCAAGTATTTATGGGAAACCTCTTGGCAATTCACAAGTTCTTCAATATGCTGATGGAGAATTTCAGCCTTCTTTTGAAGAAAACATAAGAGGAAGGGATGTTTTTATTATTCAATCCACATTTGCCCCATCTGACAATTTGATGGAGTTATTAATGTATGTTGATGCTGCAAAACGTGCCTCTGCCAAGAGAATAATTGCCGTTATCCCCTATTTTGGATTTGCTCGTCAAGACCGCAAAGACAAGCCTCGCGTTCCTATTACTGCAAAGCTTATTGCCGACATACTAACTACGGTTGGCGTAACACGTGTTATTACAATTGACCTTCACGCAGACCAAATTCAAGGCTTTTTTGATGTTCCTTTGGATCACCTTTATGCCTCTTCAATATTTATTCCTTATTTGAGAGGTTTGGCAAATGAAAGCTTTGACTTAGATGATGTTTTATTTGCTTCTCCTGATGTTGGAGGAACAAAGCGTGCAAGTGAGTATGCTAAGAAACTGGGATGTGGCTTTGTGATGTGCTACAAACAAAGAAACAAACCTAACGAAGTAGGTACAATGCAGCTAATTGGGGATGTTACAGGTAAGCATGTGATTTTGGTTGATGATATTGTGGATACGGGAAACACACTTTGTAAGGCTGCCGAGGTAATTAGTAGTAAAGGTGCAAAGAGTGTTAGAGCTATGATTACACATCCTGTTTTGAGTGGAAATGCTGTTGAGAAGATTGAAAATTCATGCATGGAAGAACTTATTGTAACCGATACCATACCTTTAAAACAAATATCTGCAAAAATAAGAGCTCTTTCTGTTGCACCAATCTTTGCAGAGGCAATCCGCAGAGTTGAATTTAACGAATCAATTGCCGACTTTTACGAAATGGCTATTAGCAAAAAGGGATTAACAATTAAATTTTAAAATAACAAAGTCCTAAGTAGTTTAGGCAATAATTAATAATATAAAAATAAATTAAGAGATGAAAACAGTATCTATGAGCGGTTCTCCAAGAGAGAACGTAGGGAAAAAAGATGCAAAAGCACTTCGCCGTAAGGGATTAGTTCCTTGCGTTATGTATGGTGGAGACAAACAAGTGAGTTTTTCTGTTGCCGAAACAGAATTTAAACCATTATTATTCACACCAGACACTCATTATGTGGAACTTAATATTGATGGAGAGAAAACAAAGGTAATTCTTCAAGAAATTCAATATCACCCAGTGAGTGATGCAGTAATACATGCTGACTTTTTACGTTTGTTTGACGATAAGCCAATTACAATTTCTATACCTATTAAAGCAGTTGGTGTTGCACCAGGAGTATTGCAAGGAGGTAAGCTTGAAACAAAAATTCGTAAAATGAAACTAAAAGGATTGCCTAATGATATGCCTCAGTATGTTGAAGTGGATATTTCAAATTTGAATATTGCACAAAGCATAAAGGTAGAAGATATAAAAATTCCTAATATAGAGAAATTGGATGTTAAATCTTCAATTGTGTTGTGGGTGAAATCAACTCGTCAAGCTGCTACGGCAGCTACAACAGAAGCAAGCTAAATAGAAAAGCGAACATTAATGTTCGCTTTTTTTATTTCTAACAAAAGCTATTTTAATTTATCTCAAACAAAAATTATACCTTTGTAGATTAATTTAGCTTACAAGATAAAGAAATGAAATATTTAATCATTGGCTTAGGAAATATAGGCTCGGAGTACGAAAATACGCGACATAATATTGGTTTTATGGCTTTGGATTATTTTGCTAAAAGCATAGAAAACTGCACTTTCTCATTAGAAAGACACGCCTACATTGCACAAGCCAAACATAAGGGAAGAACAATTATTCTTGCTAAACCCACAACCTTTATGAACCTTAGCGGCAAAGCCGTAAAGTATTGGTTAGATAAAGAGAAAATCCCTCTTGAAAATATGCTTATCCTTCTTGATGATATTGCCCTGCCTTTGGGAGCAATCCGCCTGAGAATGAGTGGAAGTGATGGCGGACATAATGGGCTAACAAATATTATAGAAACCTTAGGGCACAATAAGTTTAATCGTCTTCGCTTTGGGATAGGTGATAATTTTTCCAGAGGAAAGCAAGTTGATTACGTGTTAGGAAAATGGAGCGAAGGCGAATTGGTAACTATAAATCAGAGACTTGATATAATAAATGATATTATTAAATCTTTCGCCTCCATAGGAATGGATAGAACAATGAATGCCTTTAATGGCAAATAGGAAACTTGATTCTAAAAATTTAGATTCAAGAGTTAAAAAATTATCTTCAAAAGAGAATTTATTGAAATAAAGATTCTATAAATGAGCTACTATTTTTTTAAGAGTAAATCCAAAGACTGTTCCCTCGCCCATTTTACTCCTTACATTAATGGTTTGATTATGTGCCTCAATAATATGTTTTACAATAGCCAAGCCTAAGCCTGTTCCTCCATATTCTCTTGAACGTGCTTTGTCGGTGCGATAAAATCTTTCAAATACTCTATTTATGTCTTTTTCCTCTATCCCTATTCCATGGTCTGATATTTCTATTAGTTCTTGGTCTTCCATATCAAACATTTTTATCCTAACCTCTCCGTCTTTTTCCTTACTATATTTTATTGCGTTCTCTATGAGGTTTACCAATACTTGCCTTATCCTTACTTTATCGGCTTGAACAAATACGGCATCTTGCTGTTGGAGATGAATTACTACATTTCTTGCTTGGGCTTTAAGCTCCAAACTATCCATAACCTCTCTTATCAGGTTGGTGATGTCAAATATGGAGATTTCCAAAGGGACTTCTTTAAGCTCCAACTGGGTTATGGTGTCAAGGTCATGCGTTATTGCAATTAACCTATCAATTGCAGCTTCGGCTCTAAGGAGATATTTATTGGCAAGGTGAGGGTCTTCCATTGCCCCATCTAATAGGGTTGAGATATAACCTTGAACATTAAAGATTGGGGTTTTAAGCTCATGGGCAACATTGCCAATATATTCTTTTCTGTATTGCTCCAAAGCTATCATCTTGTCTAAGTTTTTGTTATTTTCTTCCATCCACTCATTTACCTCATCTTTGGCTTGGTCTAATCCTAATACAGATGCCTTTATTCTTTGTTTGAGGTCTATCTTTGAGACTTTAAAGCTATATATGTTTTTATATATGGTTCTGACTTTTTCGTATATTTCTCTGCTTACCCAATATCGTATTACTATATAGTTTAAAACAATAAATAGAATTATTGCAAGTATGGTTGCAAGTATTCTATTGCCTACGATATTACTATGTAAGAATAATAATGCTATTAGGAAAATTATTGTTGAAAAGATTACAATAATTGCAGAGAGGTATCTTATTTTCATTTTACTTATTCCTCGTATTTATATCCTACTCCCTTATAGGTTTTGATATTATCTATTTTGAGTTTATCCCTTAGTTTGCGGATATGAACGTCTATTGTTCTTTCTCCTACTATTACTCCATCCTCCCAAACAGCAGAATAAATTTCTTCTCTTGAAAACACCTTATTAGGTTTTGAAGCAAGAAAATACAATAGTTCAAATTCCTTTTTGGAAAGGGTTATTTCGTTTTCATTAACTACTACTATGTATCTATTCTTATCAATAACTATATCATTTCTAACTAATATATTTTCGGCTGAAAGCTCATCTGAGGAGTTTGGCTTGCGTCTTAGTAGTGCTTTTATTCGCATAGAAAGAACTTTTGGCTTTATAGGTTTTGCCACATAGTCGTCTGCTCCTGCGTCAAAGCCTGCAATTTGAGAATAATCTTCGTTTCTTGCCGTTAGAAAGACTATCATCGTGTTTTTTAGTTCATTGATTTTTCTTAGCTCTGTGCAGGTTTCTATCCCGTCTATGCCAGGCATCATAACATCTAATATTATTAGGTCAGGTTTATATTCTTTTGCAAGAGAAATTGCTTTTGTTCCCGATGATACTGTTTGAACATCAAAGCCATCTTTAATCAATGCGAATGAAAGAAATTCTAATATATCTGCTTCATCATCTACTATTAGCACTTTGTGTTTTTTAGTTTCCATAATATATATTGATTTTAATTATTTACTAATCTTTTATTATTTGTTTTAAGTTCTCATAAAGAGCTGATGTGGGTAATCCCATAACATTATAGAAGCAACCCTCTATCCTTTCTATTGCAATTAGTCCTATCCATTCTTGTATGGCATATGCTCCTGCCTTGTCGTAGGGCTTGTAATTATTGATATAGTATGTGATTTCCTCCATGGTCAAGTTCTTAAAAAAGACCCTCGTGCACACATTAAAAGAAATTCTCTTATGTTTTGTTTGAAGACAACATCCTGTTATTACGTTATGTTCTTTGTTGGAAAGGGCTCTCAAATAAGTAATGGCTTCTTCTTTATTGGTTGGTTTTGTGATTTCTTTGCCTTGAAGAATTACCATTGTGTCAGATGTAATCAGTATTTCTTTTTCTCCTAAGGGCAATTGGTCTAAGGCTTGGGCTTTTTTTAATGCTAAGTATTCCGCAGCAGAGTTTATGTCTATGTCCAATGGATATGTTTCATCTATTTCAATCTCTTTGGGTTCTATTTCAAAACCCATTTGCTTAATAAGGTTATAACGTCTTGGCGATTTGGAAGCAAGTATGATTTTGTATTGTTGAAGATTCTTTAAATCAAACATACACTTGCTTTTTAAAATGTCTTTGATTTTGATTTCTTTGGGTTTTCTCTCTTGAATACCTCTTGCGAAAGCTTTTTGCCTTGTTTGTACTTAATCTCTGAGGTCTTGTTGCCGTATTGGTCATAGTTTGTCCAGGTGCCTTCTTGTCTGCCTCTTGAGTATTGTCCTTGTGAGGCTTTATTCCCATTCTCGTAATACTCAGTCCAAGCTCCGTTGGGCTTACCATCAGCAAAGGATTGTTCTCTTAGCTTAGCTCCTTGAAGAAAATAGAATGTGCATTTCCCATCTTTTTTCCCTTGTTTGTAGTTTGAGCTTTCCAAAAGGATGTTTCTTTCAGAATATTTTTCGTATTTGCCGTCTAATTTACCTTGTTTGTATTCTGCACTAAGAATTAATTGTCCTTGTTCGTTGTATAGCTTTTCTTGTCCATCTTTTAGCCCTTCCTTGTATGAGGTCTCGGTTTTTGGAGTTCCGTCTTCGTACCATAAAGTCCAAATGCCTGACATCTTTCCTTCTGAAAAAGAACCTTTGTCTTTCTTATTACCACTCACATACCAACTTTCCCATACTCCTTCTTCCAATCCTAATTTATAGCTTCCTTTATGAAGAATTTTACCATTCTCATAATATGTTATCCATTCTCCTTCTCTATTGCCATTGTCGTAATTACCCTCTCTTCGTTTTTCAGATGCTTGATTTTGATTAGATGCTTCATAGTAATATGTCCAATGGCCATTTTCTTTATCATTTAGATACTCTCCTTCGCTTCCTAAGCTGCCACTTTCACGATAATAATACTTCCATAAGCCTGTTCTTTTCCCTTTCATGAAGCTTCCTTCCATTTCTTTATTACCATTCTCATAAAACCAGACTGCATTATGTTCCAACTCATCATCTACATAAGTTCCACTCATTTTCAGCTCTCCATTTCTATGATACTCTGTGTAGGAGCCAACTCTTTTAAAATCTTTTATCTCAACAGCAAAGTAAAGTTGTTTGTTATTATAATAAGCCCTATTAAACCCATTAGCCGAATAGCATTCTTCCTTCTTGATGTTACCATTCTCGTAATAATATATCCAAGTGTTTATTTTCTTTCCCTTTTCATCATAAGTTCCTTCTTGTTCTTTGGTACCATCTTTGTAGAACCAAGTCCAGTTACCTACTCTTACTCCTTTATCTGTTTTAAAACCTTTGGTTGAGACTTTATTGTTTTGCCAGTATTCTATATATTCTTTCTGTGCAAAAGAATTTACAATGAAAACACTAAGAAAGACAATAATAAAAATAATTCTTTTCATTATTTTACCTTGTATATATAATTTCTATCTTTGCTGGATTGGTCTGATGTTTAGGACCATTCAACACAACTCTATTGGCTTTGTAAGTCCTTAAATCAGGCAAAAGATATATTTCCGATGACTTGATGTTTCCATTCAAATAGTTTTGAAAGTGAGAAGTTATTCTCATCTTATAAGATTTAGAAGCCTTATCGTATTTACCTGAGAAATGGTCAGAATCACCAAATACATCGTGAATATATATTAGTTTCCCATTATCATCCTTACGATAACATATAATCTTCTCTGGAACATTATGGTCGCCTCCAACACTTGTAATATAGTCTTCCGAAACAGGCAATATCAACATTGCTTGATTGAAACCTGCCAAATTATTAGTAGAAGTTTGATACCATTGTTTTAAATCATTAATATCTAATGTAGCAATACTAATTCCCAATGACCCAAGATACATCTTACTTTTATCCCCTACGGAATCATTACATATTATTGTGTCTTGACCTAATTGTGCAAAAGCACTTAAAGGTGTTGCGGCAAAATTGTAATCTATATTGACAAAGCTACGAGAACCCGATGCAAAAACAAAATTATATTTTTGAACCCTGCCATTATATTGATAGTAAAGCGTTATTCCTGAATTAGGAGAGTACATATCAAAATAAGCAATCATACCATTAGGGTCTGAAACAGGGGTTAGTTTTATGTATAATCCTTTAAAGAAATTCTTAAATTCTTTATTAGAAGCAAAAGAACCAGAATTAAGAAGTTCTTGTAAGAGGTCTTGTCCCAAGTCTAAACGAAGCTGAGGAGCAAGTTTATTAGTATCATCACCAACTTGCACCCTTTCTGTTGGAGCAACTACTATGGTAGTGTCTTTAATTAGGTTGGAATAGGCAAGTGTTGAATTGGTGTAATAAGGTACAGAGTCCTGAAAATCTTCTGATAATTTATAAAGCTCTATTCTCATATTCATGTTCTTAGTAAGAGTATCCTTAGCAAAATATCCCGCATAAGCCAAGGAAAGAACTAATGATTGGGCAGAGTCTTTATAGAAGTTAAAATCAATGGAACTTGAAGAAAGACTAACCTGAGTATAGATAGAACTTGTGAGTTTGCCAAACTGATTGTCGGAATAAGAACCTAATGTAACATATCTATAATCGCTTGTTTTTAGAGAGTCTCCCTCGTGAAACAAACGCCCAGATATATCAAATGAACTATATTTATTGACAATAATAATGTCTGATGGATCCACAAAATCTTGCCCCAACATATCGTCTTCATCAACACAGGAAATCAGTAAAAAAGGGAATAGTAATAATAAATACTTTAATCTAAACATAATCTAAATATTAATTTGTTTTGATATAAACGTTACGAGACTTGTTATGTTGTATGGGTTTTTATATTAAAATTTTAATCCTCTTCTAAAATCATTATCTTATCGTAAAGCTCATTAATTAGAGGGAATTGCTCTTCGTATGGAGCATATTCTATTATAGGTTTTTTATGTTGTTTTGCATGTTCAATTAATTTAGGATTCACCTTATTGCTTGCAAGAACAACACCATCAGAATATGAAATAGCAGCCATCATATAACTCAAATAGTCGGGCTGTTTATACATAGCCCAATCCTTAACAGTACCTCCGTCGGCTTTTAACTTCCTTACAAAATTTTCATTCAACTCTCCATTAAATTCATCTCCTGTTAGGGTGAGTATAATCTTTGAAGTGCCAAATAATGGATTGTTTTTATAATTAGTTCGTTTAACGTAAAACGGCATAAGCGAAGAAAACCAACCACTGCAATGAATTATATTAGGACGCCAATTAAGCTTTTTGATTGTTTCCAATACTCCACGCGAGTAGAAGATAACTCTATCGTCATTATCTTCATACATAACCCCTTTATCATCAAAGAGGTCAAATTCTCTCTTAAACAAATCGTCATTATCAATAAAATAAACCTGCATACGTGCTTGCTGAATGGACGCAACCTTAATAATTAGAGGATGGTCTGCATTATTAATAATAAGATTAATTCCCGAAAGCCTTATGACTTCGTGGAGTTGGTTTTTTCTTTCATTAACATTACAGAAACGAGGCATAAAAATCCTAATCTCTTTACCGCTTTCTTGTGTGTATTGAGGGAGATGCCTTGCCATTAATGACAATTCCGAATCTTCTAAATAAGGAGAAATCTCTTGATTGACGAATAATACTCTACCTTTTGCCATAAATAATATCTAAAATATTATGCAAAGGTAGTTAAAATAAAGGACATAATCAAATTATTTTAAATTTTCACCCCTATTTTTAAACTCTATCCAATGGGATTACACTATCTTAAAGCAAAGGAAATCAAACTAATGCTGCATATGTAATGTTACATATTCTCATTTTATCTCCAATTTAACAAGATTAGAAATTATTCTCTTCAAATATTATCGTAAACCAATGGAATCAGATTCTAAAAAATTAGAACTTGATTCTAAAAAAACGGAATCAAGAGATAGGAAATTAGAATCAAGAGATATTTATAAGGAATTTAACTCTCCCTATCTTCAAGCATTGGAACAAATTTGAAGCTTCCATATTTCTCGGTTAGAAATTCCGTGTCGGAAACTTTCTTTATCCTATGCATTGTTTGTACGCTTTCGCCAATTGGAACAACCAAATAACCCCCTATTTTAAGTTGGGAGAGTAGTATATTAGGTATTTCTTTTGCCCCACAAGTAATAATAATCTTATCAAAAGGAGCATAATTGGGTAGGCCCTTATAACCATCTCCGAAGAAACATTTTGCACTATATTTCATTAAACTTAATACTGATTTAGCCCTAATGTATAGTGGTTTATGCCTTTCAATTGAAAAAACTCTTGCTTGCATTTCACATAATATGGAGGTCTGATAGGCCGAGCCCGTTCCTATTTCTAATACCTTATCTCTTGGAGAGAGTTCAAGCAGTTGGGTTTGAAAAGCAACAGTATATGGCTGGGAAATGGTTTGATTGCACCCTATTGGCAGGGCTTTGTCTTGGTATGCAATATTGTCCAAAGAAGAATCTAAGAAAATATGTCGTGGCACCTGCCCTATTGCTTCTAAGACATTGGTGTCGGTTATACCTTTTTTGGCTAACTCTTCCACAAGTACTTTTCTTAGCCCCTTATGTTTGAAACTATCATTTATCATATTATTCTTAATTCAAAGTTGCGAATTTACAAAGAACTTATGAATTGAAGCTATTTATTCAAAAAAAACTACTAATTTTGTTCTTTATTAAAATAAACGCAACCCTTATTGCGTTTGAACTAAAATCTTAATCATTTTAAATAGGTATGAGAAAAAAACTACTTTCTAACATTTATTTTCCTGTGTTAGCAATCCTAATAGCTTCATTGTTTGTGGTAAGTTGCAATAATTTTGAGCATGAACAAGAAGTTCCTTCTTTTGTAAATATAAAAGGATTTAGAATGGTTGAAAACCCTAATATAATTGGCAGCTCTTATGAGGGGTTTCAGACCTCAGACATAAAGGATGCTTGGGTTTATGTTGATAATGAATATATAGGAACTTATCCTATTGGGAGTAAAGTTCCTATCTTAAAGAGCGGAAATCACAAAATAGATATTCGTCCAGGAGTTGTTTTAAACGGGATAGCCCTAACAAGAACTGAATACCCTTTCTATACTTTCTACTCCCAGAAACACGACTTGGTAGAAGGTAAAGAGATAACCATTGACACAATAGATATAATGTATAAGGATAATATTGTGGAGCTTTCTCTAATGGAGATGTTTGAAGACTCTTATATCTCATTTCATACCGATGGAATAAATGCTGATACAAACAAAATTGTGAAATGCAATAACCCCGACACAGTTAAATGGGGTAGCTTTTGTGGAGCAATGTATCTAAATTCAAATGAACCTGCTTATAGAATTATTTCGGATTCGCTCTATTGTGCCAATAAGAATGCATTAATATTGGAGATTGACTATTGGTGCAATATTCCTTTTAGTATTGGCATTAGTGGTAAACCATCTTCGGCCTCTCAAACAGAATACATAAACGCAATGACTGTTAATCCTAATCAAAACAAGGGCTGGACAAAGATGTATGTAGTGTTAGGAAAAGTTTGGCAACAGCTCTACCAACCTAATAACTTTAAAATATTCTTTACCCCTATGAAAAAGGAAGGAGTTAGTAATGGATGGGTCTACGTAGATAATATAAAAATAATACATTACCCTAATTAATAAAAGGACTATATATAAACTACTGGAATTGTGAACAGGAAACTTCAAGGAGCAAAATACCTTATATCGGATATTGTATCGGCCTTAATTGCTTGGGCTTTTTTCTTTATATTCAGGAAAATAACTATTGAGGCTGGAGATTTTGATGACATAAACTCAGTGTTTACAGATGCCAATTTCTATAAAGGACTTCTCTTCGTTCCTTTGTTCTGGATAACCCTCTATTTTGCACAAGGAACTTATTCCGACCCGTACCGAAAGTCAAGACTAAAAGAATTAGAACAAACCTTTCTTATCAGCTTCTTAGGAATAATAATAATTTTCTTCGCTTTACTCTTAGATGATAAGGTCCAATCATATAAGAACTACTATTTCTCTTTCTTAATCCTATTTTTTACACATTTCTCTCTGACCTACATACCAAGACTTATAATTACAACACACACAGCAAGGAAAATACATAAGAAGATTATAGGTTTTCCAACAATAATCTTAGGCAACAGCTCACGAGCAATAAAACTCTATCACGATATAGAGAATCAGGAAATATCCTCTGGCAATACAATAGTTGGATACGTTAATTTGGATAAGACCAATAACGGATTAGCCAAACATATTAAATATCTGGGAAGCTATGAAAATATTGACCATATAATAACCGAAAACAAGATAGAAGAGATAATAATTGCCGTAGAGAAAGAAGACGAAAACAATCTGCATAACATAATAACACGGATAGAATCTCAACACAACGTATTAATAAAGATACCCGCAGAGACAAAAGATATACTTTTAGGGAGAGTAAAGATGTCTTCCATATTCCAGACCCCATTAGTATTAGTATCCAATGAAATCCTATCCAACTGGCAGAAACTAATAAAAAGAGCAATGGATATTATCTTTTCAGTAATAGCAATGCTTATCCTAATACCTTTTTATATCATAACAGCATTGATTGTTTACTTCACATCAAAGGGTCCTATATTCTATAAACAAGAACGCATAGGCTACAAGGGCAAACCTTTCTATATGCATAAGTTCCGTTCCATGTATGTGAATGCCGAGAGCGATGGAGTTCCCAAACTTTCGAGCAATACCGATAGTAGAATCACGCCATTTGGGAAATTTATGCGTAAGGTAAGGTTAGACGAAATCCCGCAATTCTATAATGTATTGATAGGAACGATGAGTTTGGTTGGACCAAGGCCCGAGAGGAAGTATTTCATTGACCAAATAGTAGAAAGAGCCCCCGAATACAAACTTCTTTTAAAAGTTAAGCCAGGCATTACCTCATGGGGGCAGGTCAAATATGGCTATGCAGAAAACGTTTCTCAGATGATAGAGCGATTGCAATACGACCTTTTGTATATAGAGAACCTTTCGATAGCCACCGACATAAAAATCCTACTCTATACCTTTATCATCATATTCCAAGGTCGCGGCAAATAGGTTTGTAGATTAATACTTTAATCAAATATCAAAGATTAAGGGATAATTTATTTATTATCATAAAAATATAACCTAACCCGAGCGTAGATAAAAGTATTCCAAGCGTAGATAAAATTATCCCAAGCGTTTTCAGATCTAACCCAAGCGTAGATAAAAGTATCCAGAGCGTTTTCAGACCTAACCCAAGCGTTTTCAGACCTAACCCAATTGAGCTTAAACGGAAGCCGAGCAAATTTTAACGGAGTTTGAGCGAATTTTAACGGAACCTAAGCGTTTTTTAACGGAACCTGAGCGTTTTTTAACGGAACCTAATTTCGCTCAGGTTCCGTTAAAATTTGCTTGGGTTCCGTTAAAAATAATAGGGATTTTCTTTAATGGCAACAGGCTGGAATTTAGTGATTTAAATATGGAATTAGGGTATAAGCAAAGGGAAGAAAGGGGCGTTTTTGAGGTAAAAAAGTGCTTTAAACGGAACATGGAGCGTTTTTTAACGGAACCTGAGCAAATTTAAACTCCACTTAAATGTTTTTTAATGGGACTTGTTTTTTGGGGGGAGGTTATTTTTTGGTTTTTTATGGTTGTTTTTTTGGGGGGAGATGGTTATTTTTTATTGGGAAGTGGTTGTATAATATTGAGGGGTGGTTATTTTAAACGCTTAAACAGGATATTTCTCCTGATGCATTTTCTGATTCAGGAATATTATGGCAATTATTTTCAGATAAAAAAAACAGCAAAGCTATTCTTAGCTTTGCTGTTTTAGTTTTGGGGCATTAATATTATTAGTATTCCCACATATCTTCTTCCATATCGTAGATTTTGTCTCTTATAAGGTCTGATTCTGCAAGAGATTCTTCTCCTGTTGTGTATTGACTGATTGTTCTATCGCCATATCGGGAGGATTCTCTCATTATATAACTGCTAAACAATCTTTTTAAGAATATATCGTCATAGGAACGTCTTTGTGCATCGTTTCTTGGGTTATACACTTCGGTATTTGCAAGTAATTCTCTTACTTCTGGGTCATCGTATCTTACCCAGAACAATGGTATTGTTATTGGTGCTGCTCCTTCTTCTTTCACTTGATAGTAAATTGGGGCAAAGCCTGCTATTCTTACATCTTGAACTGATCTTTGTTTGTCTATAAACCAGTTTTCTTTAATACGAAGAGTTTTTATGTCTTCTGAATTTAACGGGATAAACACTTCCTTCTCTACTCTCATCTCTGTTCCGTCTATATCTATTGAATCTACCTCAGTAGTTCTTTTTGTTCCTAAGTTTAGCTTAACTTCTGCCCAATTTATCTCTTCTTTAAATTCATCATCTCTATAAACCTTTATCTTTCCTTCATTAATTGCTTGTTCTAATGCGTAGAAAAGATTAACTCTTCCTTGTTCTGGTTGCACTGGGTAATAGAAAACCTGATTTAGTTTCTCACGGAAGTCAATTACTCTCCAAACTCTCCATTCCCAAACTACGTCGGCTTGCCTAACATAAGGGAAAACAAATGGTTTTCTGTTATTAAAAGATATTTTTTCGTAAAAACTATCTCTTGGTCCTTCTTGTGGTTCATCCAAAACTTGTGCTGTTAAGTTTCCAGCAAATAATGAAATAACCACAAATACTATTAAAGTTATCTTTTTCATAATTAATATGTTTATTGTATTCTAAATATCATTTGAGGGTTTTGTACATTCTTTTCTCCATCAGGGCCCTTTGCTCTGATGCCTTCTATATATACTTTATTGCCTCTTCTTAATCTTTGTATTTGTGCTAACATCTCAGGGGTAAAGCGGTCGCTTCTTGAAACTAATGCTGCTTGTCCGTCTCCTCCTGTGTTAAAGGTCATTTGGAATTCTGTAACATTATATCTTACATCAAAGTCAAATCCTTCCATCACAACTCTTAGTCTTCCTTGTGCAACAAGGATTTCTTTGTTTATTGGCCCTCCGTCTGCGTTTCCTACCATTGCCTTTGGTGCTGGTATTCTTTTAACTCGGAACTTCATAGCTCCTTGTTGCATAGTTTTACCATTAACATTTGCTGCAACAGAGATATTTACTTCTTGCTGGGTTTTTACATTAACTATGTAGTTGCCAGGAGACACTTTTCTTATTGTGGCTCCTCCTCCGCCTGTTATGGTTGGAATTAGCTGTTCGGCACTTGTCCCTGGTGCTGATATAGATACTGGGTTATCAACACCTATATAAAATACGTTCATCTGAGTTGGGGAAATGGTTACTGCTGGTGCGGCAACAAAGTAGTCTCCCGAGAATGGATAAGCTTCTTCGCCTGTTGTTTTCTTAACGTAAACTGTCCCTTGGTATTTTTGTGCTCCAATTGCTCCTGCTGGGAATCTTAGTTTTATTATCCCTGAATCACTTACGTAGTTTGCTCCTCTAACGTCGGCTCTTAATTGTGTTTTGGAGTCAATTGCTGCCACAAATACATCGGCTTCATAAGCATCTCCTTGCATTACATAAGTGGATTTAGGAACGACCTTTGGCCTAACGTTGTCAAATTTAAAGTCGTCAGCACTTACAGCAGTCAATAGGTCGTTTACTACGTCAAATTCTGCGTTTTGAATTTCTGATTTGAATTTATTTAATAGAACTAAGTCGGCAAGAGTTATGCTATTATAGAAGTTATACATTTGCCAACTAAGTTCTTGTCCACTTTTATTTTTGTATTTTGCTTGAGTGTTGATTTGCATCTTTTTTAATTTATCTACAAATCGTGGATCAGCAAGAGTTAGCATCTTTGCCTGATATTCTTCTATATGTTTTCTTAACTCCATTGCCTTACCAACGTTCCCATCATCAGAAGTTCCAATAAAGTAATTGGTTGCTGCGGTATAATTATCTTTTGCTTTTATTCCATCGTAACCTGCTTCTAATATCTTTTTTGCTTCTTGCTTTCCTCCTTTTAATCCTTCTACCTGAGCAACTAAGTCATACTTCATATCATCTATATATGATGTTATTTTTCTTGTTTCTTCCCTTACTTGCTGAGCTTTTTCCCAATTAGGCCCCACCTTTTCTTTGTTGGCTTGATAGGCTCTTTCAAAATTATAATAGGAGTTTTCTATTTTAGTTGAAAACAATTGGTTTGTTTTCTCCATACTATCACCAACGGTTACAAAGGCTTGAAGAATTTCAACTGACACATTTAATGCTAACATAGCTGTTAGTACTAAATACATCATTGAAATCATTCTCTGTCTTGGGGTTTCCGGACAATTTGTTGCACCCATAGTTTTATATTGTTTATCTTAGCGTTTGTAAATTAAATTAATATGTTCTTAAACTATGCTCTTGTTTGCATTGCAGCAAGCATATTGCCATAGATATCATTTAATGCTGTTACTTTCTTAGAAAGGGCATTAACTTGTTCTTTATATTTAAGTACATTTTCTGCTGTGTCAGCAAAATTCACAACTAAATTATCTATTTTTTCTTGTACCTGTTTGGTTGATTCTAACTGAGCTGTAGAGTTTTGAATTTGTAATTCATATAGGGCATTGATTGAAGATAAACTTGATGCCATAGTTTTGAGCTCTGTCAAATAAGATGAGTCTCCACTTGTTAAGGCAACAGCAGTTTCTTTATAAATATTAGAAAGTGTTGAAACAGCAGTTGCTGCATCTTGAACATTTGCCAAATATTCTCCTGAAACCATTAAATCTTTATTTAAATAATCTGAGGTCCTTTTGTATGATGATGATAGTTCAACAACAGATTCTGATGCAACATCTATATTCTTAATAAAGTTTTCTGATGAAGATACTGCATTCGAAACTGTTCCCAATTGTGAAGCCGTTTCATTAAGGTTTTGGAGTCCTTTCCCTAAACTTTCTATTAGCTCTGGTCCTATCTTTGCCTTAGCAAGCATACCATCTAATGCTTGTGTTTCAGTCATACCTGCATACAAACCTAAGTCTGATTCTATCTGTTTTTCTTTCTTTTTCTTCTTATCAGATTTTTCCTCTTCCATACCTGCTAATTCAGGATATGCTAAACTCCAATCATATTCTACGTGTAGAGGTTCAAATGCAGAAACAAAAAATATTAAAGCCTCTGTACCCATCCCTATAGTCAAAAGAGCTCCTGCACCTGTCCAGTGTTCAATTTTAAATAACGCACCTATAATAACGGCAGATGCTCCAATACCATAGAGCTTTGCAGCCATGTTTTTATACGCTTTACTTCTTACAATGCTATCTAAACCCATAATAAATTTATTTTTTTAGTTTAATATTAATGATTAATTATTTTTTTCTGATTAGTGTTTGTAAACATTTGAAGATGTTTTTGGATTGTCTCCACGAACTCTTCCCATATAAGATTGTACACAACGGAATCCTAAATAACTCTTTCCTGAGTCTTGGTATTCGTATGTACGAGTTGCTGTTTGAATAAAGTGTTTTTGGTCTTTCCAACTTCCTCCACGAATAACTTTTCTCTTCATTTCTGGAGCATCTTCATCAGTTGCTTGATAAGATACATATTGATTTAAATCGTGTGCAAAATTGTAAGCTGATTCGTTAAATGTATCTTCGCACCATTCTGAAACATTTCCTGCCATATCATATAAACCAAAGTCATTTGGTGCATAGTGAGCAACAATAATTGGGTTAATACCTCCATCATCATCATAATTACCTCTCATCGGCTTATAGTTAGCAATAAAACATCCCTTTCCGTTTCTAACATAAGGGCCTCCCCAAGGATATGGTGCTCCTGGTGCTCCACCTTTTGCTGCATACTCCCATTCTGCTTCTGTTGGTAAACGGAAATTTTCCATTCTTGCAAAACTATTTCCTTCTAAGAAATTATTCATCATAAATGTTCTCCACATTGAAAATGCTTTGGCTTGTTTGTATGTGATACCTACAACAGGATAATCGTCATAGGCAGGGTGAGAGAAATATGAACGAGTTAGATTATCATTATATGTATAAGCATAATCGTGCATCCAACATAATGTGTCAGGATAAATATTTATTACTTCTTTCTTTGTTAATTGTTTTCTGTTTGTAAGTCCATTTGGTCTGCCCGCATAAGCAGAGCCTTTATATTCTTGGTTTAATTCTGTTCCTATATGTTCTTTCTTAGCAGCAACATTAAGATCTATCCAATAATATTCGTAATTTAGTTTTCTTGTATCTATTTCTTTTTTACCATAGAACCTTTCGTCAGTAGGAATAAACATAGGTTCTAATTCAGACCTTTCTTCTTCATTATTTAAAGTCCAGTCTATTTTGGCCTTCCAATTGATTAGCGGAGTTGGAAGGTCTTCTCCAAATTGATCTACTTCAATCAAATACTTTTGAGGATTAACATTTCCCAATAATTTATAGGCAATTGAGTCTCTAACCCAATATACAAATTGTCTATACTCATTATTGGTAATTTCAGTTTCGTCCATCCAGAACGAACTAACCTGAACGGTTTTTGGTTGGAATGTTTGAGAGGAAAGAATATCTTCATCACCTGATCCCATCATATAGCTTCCCTGAGGGACTTCAACCATTCCATAAGGTTGCATATCTTCAAATTGTTCTCTATCTTGAACTCCTATTAGTTCTCCGTTCTCTGACGAACCACATCCTATTACTAATAAAGCAGCAGATGCTAATAAAATGAGTTTTTTCATATTCTCCGAAATTTTATAATTCTTTTATTTATTTTCTTTCTTAACGCAAATTCTCTAATAAGGTTACATAAAGGTTTTAATTTCTACGAGTATTTCTGTAAGATGTTGGTGGTTTTGGCTGATTTTCTATCTTGAAACAATATCTTAAAAATAATTCAAATGATCCATAAGACTTTCTTGCAATTTTAGATGTGGCAGGTATATCATAGGCTAATCCTAATTTAAATCCAGCAATGCTTAATCCTCCTAAAACACTTATCGCATCATCAATACGATAATTTAATCCTCCCCAAAACATATAATTGTATTCTAAAAGAGCTGTTGCATCAATTTGGTAGTTGATAAAACCTATTTCGTCAGGTTCCACAAGTTTGACAAGTGCAGAAGGTAAAACTCTAAAAGAAGGATATGCAGGGATTGTCCATTCGTAGCCTGCTAAAATATAATAATGTCTTTGGTCTGCCCACTTTAATTTTTTACTCTCTGTTTCCATCAATTTTGAAGATGATAATCCTGCATAGAATTTGCCAGGGACTTGGTAATAAATTCCAAAGCCTAAATCAAATAAAAAGTCGTTTTGCTGGGAAGCATCTCTAAGAATTGGGTCTTTGGTTGCTCCTATCCTATCTAACTCATCTATTTGGTCACTTGCAACAAGATTTGCAAAATCGATTGAAGAATTAAACATTTGAGCCTCTAACCCTAAGGCTAAATTACCTGTTGGCAATTCAAATCTATAAGCATAATCTAATTTAAGGAATACTTGGTTCCAATATCCTATGTTTTCAGAAATAACAGTTGCTCCTAAGCCTCCGTGAAGAAATGAAATAGGAAGGTCTATTGATGCATTAAAAGTGGTTGGTGTTGATGGGTTACCTTTAATATCATTTAGTTTTAGCCCCATCCATTGATTCCTATTAAACGCTGTTAAACAAATCGCTCCATTACTACCTGCATAAGCAGGATTATATGACAAACGATTGAACATATATTGAGTAAATTGAGGTTCTTGTTGCGAAAAGCCTACAAAAGGCATAACCACAATTAGACCAAACAAACATAATTTTGCTGTCTTTTCGAGTAAACACAAGATATTTCGTTTATACATATAATACAATTAATACAATGAAATTACCATTAAAAACGGAAATTACAATTTGTTTAGCTTTTATTATTAATTATTTAGCTTTTTTATAATATATTAATCTACAAAAATGCGCTCTGCAAAAGTAGATAAAATTTTATTAATATAAAACTATTCTTCATTTTTATTTTCCAAAATATAAATTTTAGGGTATTTTCCCTTTAATTCTTCTATCACTTCTTCTGCTGTTTGACTTGATATGAAAGGACCTATATTTATATGATAAAATTTCTTATTCTCTGCTGTAACTGCCTTAGTAATATAACGGTATCTCTCAGGTAATTGATCTATTATTTTCTTTGCCTGAGTTCTATTTTCAGTTGTAGAAAGACGAATATATGTTGTAAATAATAAACTTGATTGTATTGCATTTTCTTTTGAAAAGATTATTGAGTCAAAATAAGAATTTAATACACTATCTTTTTCTTTTGCTCTATCAAACATATTAAATATTTCATCCTGCTTTTCCCAAATATCCAAATAATCATTACTTAACACCTCAACTTTAACAGGCGTTACTCCATCTTTAATCATTCTTAATCTTTTAGCAGCAATCAAAGATAAATCAATAACTCCTTTCTTTGGACAACGGTCGTTTACCCTAACCAAAACTGAACGTCCATTCTTCTTATTAATGACCCTAACCAATGTATTTAATGGTAAGGTTTTGTGAGCTGCTGTATACTTGGTTTGAACAAATATTTCACCCGAAGAAGTTTTCCTATTAACAAAATTATTATGGTAATAAGTCGCCTTCTTATCCTTTATAGGAGTTTTGCCTCCTTGTTGTGAAAAAGAAAACAAAGGATTAATAATGATTATTAACAAGATAAAATACTTTAATACTCTTACCATGCTTTCCCGTCTTCGTGAAACCATTGATTATGCAAACGCATAACCTGCTCTATTACGTCTCTAACACAACCTTGCCCTCCTGCCTTATGAGAAATATAATCTGCAACAGATTTAATCTCCTCTGCTGCATCTAAGGGACAAGTTGCAACGCCTGCTTCCAACATAACATCATAGTCAGGAATATCATCCCCCATAAACAAAACCTCTTCTGGTTTAAGAGATTTTTCTTTTAAATAATTAAGGAATATTTCTTTTTTCTTATGTGAACCTGTAAATACATCTTTTATTCCTAACATCTCCATTCTTGTGCATATGCTATCGCCACGACCTCCCGACAAAATGGCAATATGATAACCCTTCCTTAAAGCATATTGAAGAGCATATCCATCTTTAACATTACCCGAACGCATAACAGTTTGTTGGTCATTAATCCATAAATAACCATCACTCATAACCCCGTCATAGTCAAAAACGAATGCTTTTATGGAATGTAATTTTGCCTTATAGTTCATTTGTATTGTATATAGTATTCTTAATAGTATAATTTGGTCATTAAAAAATTCTGAACATAATCCTTAACTCCTTCTTCTAAGGAATAGAATTCTTGATTATAGCCCGCGTCTTTGAGCTTATTCATCTTAGCCTCTGTAAAATACTGATATTTATCTCTAATATCTTCTGGTATATCAATAAATTCAATATTTGGTTCTTTACCAATAGCATTAAAAGTAGCTAATACTAAATCATAGAAACTTCTTGCCTTACCCGTTCCAAGATTATATATTCCTGAGCTTACTTCTTGTTCCAAAAAGAAAGTCATAACCGAAACTAAATCTTTAACATAAACAAAATCTCTTAACTGCATCCCATCTTCATAATCGGGACGATGCGAACGGAATAATTTAACCTTGCCTGTTTCATTAATCTGGTTAAATGAATGAAATATAACAGAGGCCATTCTTTTTTTATGATATTCGTTAGGCCCATAAACATTAAAGAACTTTAAGCCAGCCCAAAAAGGAGGGCTATTTTCTTGCTTTAACACCCATAAGTCAAAATCATGTTTAGAACGACCATAAGGGTTAAGAGGTTTTAGCTTAGGTGTTGTTATATGGTTATCGTCATACCCATTATTACCATCTCCATAAGTTGCAGCTGAAGAAGCATAGACCAAAGGTATAGACTTAAAAGAGCATATTCTCCAAATATTCTTTGAATAATTAAGATTTAATTCCAAGAAAACCTTCCAATCAAACTCAGTTGTGTCTGTTCTTGCACCAAGATGATAAACAAATTCTATTTTACTTGCATTTCTTTCAAACCAATAAATAAACTCTTTTCTCTCTATTTTCTTTGCGAATTGAAGATTAGAATAATTTTTTTTCTTTGCATTATTCTTAAAGTCATCAACAATAATAATATCCTTGCGTCCAATTTTATTCAGCTTACTTACCATGCAACTACCAATAAAACCAGCAGCTCCTGTAACTACTATCATAACTCTTAATACTTTATTTTCTAATTTAACTTCTTTATATTTGTTTTTTAAGACTTGATTCTAATTTCACAGAATTTGATTCTAATTTCATAAAACTTGATTCTAATAATTTATAATCAAGTTTGAATTAATCTATAATATAATTTTAGTTTTCTTATTTTTCTAAATGCAAATATAGGTTTATTTTTAAATATCTGTTTAATACGAATTAAATCCTTTTATGTTCCAAACCCTTTTCCGAAAGGTGTTCTATCAATTGCAGAAACATATTTTATCATATCCTCATAGACCTCTTGCCAGTCTTTCCACTGATACCTTTGAGACAAAGACTCATTATGCCATACACTAATAAAATCTCCATCAACTGAATTTACCTCATTAACAATCTTTTTTATTCTATCAATAGCCTCATAAGGATTTAGCCCCAAGCCATGCTTTAAAGCAACATCCATTACCGAAAAAGGATGTAATCTAAGTTTGGTTTCTCCATCAAATTCTAAATCGTAGAAATTATAACTTGTGCAAATCCCTGCCCTAAACCCAATGGCATTAGAATAGCCCATAGAATAGTCATCAGTAATCATATTATCTAATAATCTCCTAAATGATATTGGTAAACGAAATCTTAAATAATGAAATCTGTTTCGCAAAACCGGTTTGTGCAAAACCCCATATAGTTCTTTTATTTGAGAAGATAAGTCTTCGGCATCGTCAAAAGAAGAATATGAAGGGTGGATACCAACCTTTGCATAATCACATAGTAACTTTATTAAACGATGAAATTTCTTATTATAGGGCGAAATATTCTTATCATATTTCCCATAATGTCCAAAGAGAATAAAATAAATAGTCTTTAACTTATATTGTTTTATTAGGGATATTTGATAATCAAATGTATCATAAGGGTCTTGTTTCTTTCCCAATAATACATTTATTCTATATACACACTCGGAGAAATTGCCTGTAAAGAAATCCTTAAAGAACCCAAAACTCTGTCTAAAAAAGTTCTTTTCCTTAAACGAGTATGCAGAATCTATATCAATTGTATTAAAGTATCTAAAATAGTATTTAGGGAAAATCATATCTGGATAAAACTCGTTGAGTTTTTGTCTTAATATTTTCACCCATATATTAACAATAGGTTTATGTAAGAAGCAGTTCTTGAAAGCCAAACTCTCCTCACAGCGAAATCTTCCATGCTTATCTTGAATAAAAGGCAGGTATTCTTCGTATCGGGAAACAAAATAGAAGGAGGCAGCCAAGACATCAAAAGGCATAATGGTGTCCTTAGCATAGGTTTTGAATATTGCAGGATTATTTTTGTATGTAAATAGAGTTAAATTCTGTATTTCAATTGTTGTTTCAAACAACAAATCAGATGAATATATATATGGTTCATTGCTTACCCTACGCTTGGTATAAGAGAACTTAAAGCCTTCATATTTTGCAAAATCATCCCTACGAGTTGTTATTTTATACTCTAATCCAAGAATATCCTTGAATATCAAGTTCAAGGTGTATCCCAAACGATTAGTTATTTTATCAACATAAATAAGGAGCATATCTATCTGTAATTCTTTTATTATTAACTATCGAAGCTCAAAGTTTTCTCCAAGATATTTCTTTCTTACCTGCTCATCTTTTGCCAATTCGGAAGGAGTACCAGCCTTTAAAACACTTCCCTCAAAAAGCAAATAAGCTCTATCAGTTATGGTTAAAGTCTCGTGAACATTATGGTCGGTTATTAAAACTCCAATATTTCTATCCTTCAATTTTGCAACAATATTTTGAATATCCTGAACCGCAATAGGGTCAACGCCAGCAAATGGTTCATCTAAAAGAATGAATTTAGGGTCAGTTGCTAAGGCTCTTGCAATTTCAGTTCTTCTTCTCTCTCCTCCCGAAAGCTGATTTCCCTTACTCTTTCTTATGTGATTTAGTCCAAACTCATCTAATAAGCCAAGCATAATCTTAACCCTTTCCTTTTGCGATAAGTCTCTAAACTCTAATATAGACATAATATTATCCTCCACCGAAAGAGTTCTAAATACTGAAGCCTCTTGTGCTAAATAACCAATACCGTATTGAGCCCTCTTATACATTGGCATATCAGTAATCTCTTTTTCATCTAAAAAAACTTTACCACTAAAAGGTTTGATTAACCCTACCATCATATAGAAAGTAGTTGTTTTACCCGCTCCATTGGGACCAAGCAACCCTACAATCTCTCCTTGATTAACTTCAATAGAAACTCCCTTAACAACGGTTCTCTTCCTATATTTCTTAACTACATCTTCGGTATATAACTTCATCTTTATATCTCAATTATCTTTTCGCTATTGTCCTATTTTTAGGAACCCTATCCCAAAATAAAACACTAATAGACAGCAAAGGTAAGTAAAATTTTCAAAAAGTTTTATCTTTGCAGATATAATTAATAATAAAAGAGAGACAAAAAATGAATGTTTTCAAGTGTAACCAACGCATAAAGCACGCTTTCAAAAGGCAAAATGAATATTCAATACATTCACCTTTTATGTTTGATTTATATGTTCGGGCAATAAAGAAAAACCGAAATTCTCCTAAACAATTGGTCAGTTTACTTAAACAAGAGTTTGGGAAAGAGAATATTTTAGAGATAAATCCATCCTACCAAGACTTTCTATTAGAGCAAGAAAAAACTAATCCAAGTAGTATTTTAATTGTGAAAAATCCTTACCAAAATATCTTAACCTATAAAGAATTAGACAAGATATTAACTGACCAAAGATTTATTCTCAGTGTGGATTTATTTGATATAGTATTATTATTTTATAATCCTAAGCTAAGCCCACAACACTATATATTATAAGCATACCAAGAAGCAATAAAGTTTTATAGCTTTATCACATCGTTATTCGTATTAAGAAACTGATATTCCAAAAGTCCAAAATTATTATCTTCTATAAGTTTTATCTTTGCTTTGTATTGTCTTTCCCATTTCTTATGCTTTGAGAACAAAAATCCTTTGGTAAGATATGCAAAAACAAATGGATGAGTTATAATTGATAATTTCTTCTCGTTTTGTTCTTGAACCAAATATTTTAAATCATTCTCTATTTCATCTATTATTATAATGGAAGATTTTATTTTGCCTGTTCCAGAACACACTGGACATATTTCTGATAAATCAAAACTAATTAATGGTCTAACTCTTTGGCGTGTTATCTGCATTAGTCCAAACTTACTTAAAGGCAAAATTGTATGACGAGTTTTATCCTTGGTCATAAGTTCTTGCATCTTCTCGTAGAGCTTCTTTCTATTGCTCACTAAGTTGAGGTCTATAAAATCTATCACCACTATTCCACCTATATCTCTTAATCGCATTTGACGGGCAACCTCTTCGGCTGCTTCCATATTAACCATTAACGCATTGGCTTCTTGGTCTTCGGAAGAGCGACTCCTATGTCCTGAGTTAATATCTATAACACACATAGCTTCGGTTTGCTCTATTACTAAGTATATTCCCGAACGTATGGTTACTACCTTACCAAAGGAATTACGTATTTGATTGGTTATTCCAAATTGTTCAAAGATTGGAGTTTGAAGTTTATAATGTCTGACCAAATCGGTCTTCTCAGGAGATATAGTCTTTATGTATGTCTTTAAGTCGTCATAGACTTCGGCATCATTAACATATACATTATTAAAATCATCTGTAAGCAAATCTCTTAGTATGGCAGACGATTTGTCTATTTCTGAAACAAGTTTGAGTGGAGGTACTGCTTTGGGAAGTTTCTTATAGATAGTCTGCCATTTGGAGTAAAGATCTTTTAAATCGGCATCTAATTCGGCTACATTCTTATTTTCGGCAAAGGTTCTTATTATTATTCCGAAGTTATTGGGGCGTATGCTTTGAATTAAACGTCTGAGACGATTTTTCTCTTCTGTTTTTTTTATCTTAGAAGAGATTGATATTTTATTGGAAAAGGGTATTAAAACTAAGTATCTTCCTGCAAAGGATATTTCTGAACAAATTCTTGGACCTTTGGTTGAGATTGGTTCTTTTGATACTTGTACTAAAACGATTTGCCCTTGTTTTAAGGTATTATTTATTTTCCCGTTTTTCTCTAAATCGGGTTCTAATTTCATTTTTTCAATCAATGCACTCTTGGGGTCTCCACTAATTGCATTGCGTGTGAATTTGTCTAAAGAATTGAAATGAAGTCCTAAGTCAAGATAGTGTAGAAATGCATCTTTTTCATGTCCTACATCTACGAATGCGGCATTAAGTCCTGGCATTATCTTTTTGACCAAACCCAAGTAAACATCTCCAACTACATGATTTGTTTCAGATTTCTCTTGATGGAGTTCTACCAAGTGTTTGTCTTCAAGTAAAGCTATTTCAACTCCCGAATCACTTACATCTATTATTAAATCCTTATTCATAGGAGCCGTAATTATTTTTGTATAAAAATATTGCGAAACATTAATACTAATAATATTTCGCAATATTAGTTCTCTTGGAAATTATATCACTATAACTCAAAGAGGGTGTTAAGAAACACTATTTCTTATTCTTATGTCTATTCTTACGCAAACGTTTCTTACGTTTGTGTGTCGCCATTTTATGGCCTTTTCTCTTTTTTCCGCTTGGCATTTTACCGAAATATTAAATTATTTTACGCTTGTTTTTATTTCGTTCATAAAAGTCTTTGAAGGCTTAAATGCTGGAATATTATGTGCAGGAATAATAACAGTTGTGTTCTTTGATATGTTTCTACCTGTTTTTTCTGCTCTTCTTTTAATAATAAAGCTACCAAAACCTCTTAAATAGACGTTGTTTCCTTTTCCAAGTGAATCTTTTACTACATCCATAAAAGTTTCTACTGTTGCTTGAATGTTTACTTTTTCTAATCCTGTTCTTTGTGCAATTTCTGCAACGATTTCAGCTTTTGTCATTTCTTTAATTTTTTTATTTAATTAATAACTAATGTTTTATTTTTCTTGTTTATAAATTTCTTTATTTCACAATTTGGGTTGCAAAGATATAAAATTATTCTTTTCTACAAAAGAAATTTATTCATTTTCAAGAAGTTTAATTTTATTTTTATTTATTCCTATCCTAAATAAAGAACAACTTAATTGCGAATAATCACCTGATTATATGAATTTTAAAGCATAAATAAAAGATTATTTAATCCGAATTTATCTTTGAATAAAATATTATTTATTTTTTTCATTATTTATCTTATTTTGGACTTTGATTAAATAATTCTTATGATTTTTTCTTGAAAAATTTAAGGACAAAAACGTAAATCATAAATAATCAAGTCTTTTTTTATATATTTGCAGAATTATTTGCAGAATTATTTAGAGTTATTATTCATTGTATATAAAAACAAAACTTATGGCAGGTGTAAATAAAGTTATTTTGATTGGTAATTTGGGTAAAGATCCCGATACTATCGTTTTTGATGGCGTAAAGAAAGCATCTTTCCCCTTAGCAACAACTGAAACTTATAAGAATAAAGAGGGCCAAAAACAAGAACAAACCGAATGGCATAACATTGTTTGTTGGAGAGGACTTGCCGATGTGGCAGAGAAATTCTTAAAGAAAGGAATACAAGTATTTATTGAAGGAAAGATTAGAAATCGTCAGTGGGAAGATAAAGAAGGTAACAAAAAACACTCTTTTGAGATTGTGGCAGACAACTTTATGATATTGACGAAGAATTATAATAATGTAGAGCAAAACATTCCTAACACAACAAGCTCAAATAATTCTCTTTCTGAAATTATTAACGATTATCCTGACTTGGATAGTTTGGGAGATTTACCTTTCTAATGACAGAAAAATCTTCTAATTTTAATCATTTAAGTGGAACTTTAGAATCATTTAAGTGGAACCTATTTTAATTTAAGTTCCATTAAAAAACGCTTCTGGGTTCGTTTTAAGGCTTTTTTTGAGGCAAAAATACGTGTTTTTTCTTTTTGTGAAGCCTGTGTTTTGTTTCTAAATGGTTTATTGCCAAATAAATACCGCTAAACAAAATATGGTTTATTTTTAATGGAACCTGAGCGTTTTTTTCTGGAATGTGAGCAAAATTAGGTTCCATTAAAAAACGCTCAGGTTCCATTAAAAAACGATAAAGTTCCATTAAAAAAAACTCAAGTGAAATTAAAAAGCAATCAAGTGAAATTAAAAATTCACTCAAATTACTCAACGGGGTCAAAACCGCTTCCTCCCCAGGGATGACATCTGAATATCCTCTTTAAAGCTAACCAACCTCCTTTAAATGCTCCGTACTTTTTTATGGCCTCCAATGCATATTGAGAACAGGTCGGAGTATATCTACATGTTGAAGGGGTATGCGGAGATATTGCAGTCTGATAAAATCTTATTATACATATAAATATATAGTAAAAGATTTTATTTATTATCTTGGTTATCTTTTTCAAGCTTGTGGGTTATTTTTTTTATTATAATGGATAAAACTTGTGGGATATTAGTCTTGATGAGGTTCAAATCTTGTGTATTATGGCTTATATAAGAGATAGATAGATTAATTGAGATGTTCTTCTGTTTGGCAAAAGAGATTATATCTGCTTTGTTTATTCTATAATTTTCTCTTATTAACCTCTTGATTTTATTCCTATTTACTGCAAATTTCTGGTATCTTTTAGGGGAAACTATTAAAATTTTGACCTCCGGAAATGAGCTCTCTTTCTTAATAATAAATCTAATGCTAAGTGGATATAAAAGAATGCTGTCTCCTTTTGCAAATAGTTGGGTTATGTCCTTTGCATTACAAATCTTTTGTGTTTTGGGGAATTTATACATTAGTCAATTATTATTTTGACTTTTGTTTAGCTGCTTGTTTAGAGGTTTTCTTTGATGTTATTTTTAGTGAAGCAGAAGAAGATTTTCTTTCTGTTTTTTTGGAGTATTGTTGCTCCATCATTTTAGAGTGTTGTTCTAATTCTTCTGTATTGAAAGATAAAAACCTATCTATTGCCATAACCATTGATGGAGCTTGTGGTGTTGGAGCTGGAATCATGGTTTTGATTTTTGATTCTTTTAATGAGCTTTGAGTTGCTGCACCAAAGGCTGCAAAGATTATTTTTTCGTGATTATAACCAGGGAAACTATTGGTGAAAGATTTCACTCCAATTGGGCTAAACATAACCACCATATCATATTTTGTAATGTCTATATCTGATAAGTCTTTGGTTACGGAACAATACATTATTGATTTGGTGTATTTGATTTTTGCTTGTTCTAAGAGTTTAAAATTGTCTGTTGAGGTATCCTCAGAGCAAGGATAAAGGAAGGTTTCATCTTTATGTTTGAGGATAACATCTATTAGTTCTGCGAATTGTAGTTTACCGTAGAAAATCTTTCTTTTTCTATATTGTATATAGTTTTGGAGATAGTTGGCAATACTTTCAGAGACGCAAAAGAATTTCATTGACTCTGGGATTACTTGTCTCATTTCTTTGGCTAATCTAAAATAGTTATCAACTGCCAATTTGCTTGTAACAATCACAGCACTATGGTCAAGGATATTTACTTTTGAGGCTCTAAACACTCTTATGGGAACTCCTACAACATCAAAAAACTTATAGAAAGTGAAATTAAGTTCATGTTTATCAATAATAACTTTATATTGAGATTTTTCTATGTCAGCTGGTGCTGGTTGAGAAATTAGAATGTTTTTTATTTCCTTATTCATAACTTATATTTCTTAGCTCCTTTAATACGAAATTAACAACTTAATTATTATCAATATTGGAAGGAATTCCAAGGTGCAAAGATAGAAAAATAAATAGAACTTATAAAATTTAGCTTGATTTAAAACTATAATTAATCCCCTTATAACTCTAATTACTAAAAGAATAGATGCAGCAACAAGAATAATTATTAAAAGAATATTATTCGTACTTATAGGTAAATAATAAAACAAAAATGCTATTGGCATCAAGATTAAAACATTAATAAAATAGAATCCTATTTGGTTTGAATTGTATTTAAAGCATACATCCTTAGTTTTAAACAAGAGACCAAAAAAGTAAATCAAAATATATCTTATCAGAAAGAAGATAGTAGAGATTGCAAATAGAGATAAAAATATTAAGAAATGTGATTGGATTGGTATTATGGGAAAAAAATCAAAATATGATATTGCTGCATAAATCAAAATGGCAATAGTGGAAGAGAACAGAGTTAAAGATATCGGAAGTAATATTGAATGACTTAGAATCCCATTAAATATTTGATTTGTTTTTTTTAAGAATAATTTGGTTAACAAAAGGTATGCGATTATTACTGTAAATATAATCCCATACACCCATCCTTCTGTTTGATGATTTTGTCTATCTATTATTTTTAATTCTTTTCCTACATAAGACTTTTGTTTGAAAAGAGACTCTCTTTCTATAATTGAAGGCAGTGTTTCGTTTAGGGTTTGTATGACATAATCCTTAAAACCAAATATATTAGTATCAGTTTTTGTTCCAGAAGAATCAATCAATAACCAATGATTAGTCTCATTACTGGTTGTATCAGAATTATGTATTATGGAGTCTTCTTGCATTTATTATCTTGCAATAATTAACTTCTTAGGGATTGTGATATTATTTTCTGACTCTATTACTATATAGTATATTCCATTTGTTAGCTCAGAAGTATTAATATTGATTTCCGAACCTATGGCAGGCCTTTCATTTACTAATTTCCCAATAGAATTAAATATCTTTATATTGGACTTATTTTTCAAATTAGATATATTAATAAAGTTTTTTGCAGGATTAGGATAAATAGTAATATTATTAGCAGAGGATTGAATATTCTCAAATGATATTATGTTCCCTGAAATAGGTAGCTTTATATTATCAATCCATACAACATCAAATCCATTATTACCCGAATAATCTTTCTTATACTCCCAAATAAGCTCATGGCTACCTGCTTTAATTGGGAAGGATGCTTTTTGCCAATTATTTGACCCTGATTTTTTTAGGACAATATCATTATCTATATAAAAACTCATAATATCATAGCGTTCCTCTGTTGAAGTTCTGAAATAGAACGAAACACTATCATCTATTAATGATACGATGTTGAGTTTTAGAGTTGTTTTTTGGCTGTCTCCAATTTTTCCTGAACGCAAAGAATATAAACCTTGATATACATTAGGGAGCGAGTCTTCAATTATCCAAGGCTTAGAACTATTATTTATCCAATCAAAATAAGACAAATCTCCTGTTTCAAATGTTTCGTATTTTCCATTAATAGCAACTGAATCGTAGAATTGTGAAATATAATATCCGCCTGACTTTGCAAATAGTCTAAAACTAATTAGTTCTTCTATTGAACTTGCAAGTAAATCAAATTCAAAATTAGTACTCGCATTTGGAGTTAGAGGGTTTAAAACATTAGTACTGTCAATTGTATAACTAAGATTTGAAGATAGTTTATTAACTAAAACACTACCCAAAGCAGAAGTATTGCGTCCTTTATTTAAAACATCAAAACTAACTCTTAGGAGTTGATTTGTAAATGATGTATTAGAAGTGTCAGTGGTTATTGTAAGGTTTTCAATAGATAATTCTGGAGCGAAAACTTCAACATTATATGTTGTATTTGCAGAATAATTATTCTCTCCTTCTATCTTTATTGAGTAGTTTAATATTTTTTGGTTTAAAGCCCCATCCTCTATCTTTATCTTAATGGCATTATTAATGTAAGTGCTTGATAAGCCTGCAAGAGTTCCTATATATTTATTAGAATCTAATACTAATAAATCAAAATCAGCTTCAGCTTTAATCTTAACATTATTGATGGATTGAGCTCCAAGATTAGAAATGTTGAAACTAACGAAATACTCTTCATTATTTTTAAGTTGGGTAACTTGATTATTTTGATTATCGGTATATTTTAGAGAATCTATTGTTAAAAGAGGATAGTTTGGAGTAAATATAATTGCTGAATCAATAATTGGTTTAGAGAATTGTTTGGTGATTACAAACTTAACATAGCTTGTTTGACTGAGTCTTTGTTTGAGATTGATTTGAGCAAGTCCATTTGCGTTTGATTGAGAAGCTCCCAAAAGAACTCCATTTTGTGAAATGCCAACAAAAGCATAAGGTTCTGTTTGAATGGAAATATTAGATAAACCTATCGGAAGAGAATCAGGTAAATTATTAGTCATTGTTGAAGGCAAACCAATGTAAGGCATAAGTGAAGGGTCGCCCATCAAATGATATATCTCCCAATAATAATCAGTTCTTTGAGAGTTATATTTCATGACAGCTAAATTCCCTGCTTGTTGAATTTGCCCTGCTGTAATATACCATTGATTTAAAGGCTCATTATTGGCATGAAATAGTCTATCATAAGCTCCCAAATTGTTTACATCATAATTTGAAGCTAAACTAACACTCTTACTTCCAACTGACCAATAGAAATCCTCATCCCAATAAGTTGAATTACTTCCACCAATTGCTCCAATGCCTCCTTTATTATCTGCTCTAATTATGGATTCTCCAAAACATTCAGACACATTAAACTTATTAGACAAGCAACAATTATTAATATATAAAGGATACTTACCAAAATTATTAACGTTATTATAAATATTACTAACAGTTAAAGTAGGAGAAGCCCAACCTGTTTCATCACAATGTGCAGAATAATTAATTAGAGAATAACCATTGCGAGAAATACTATCACGTATTTTAGTAGAGAATTGCTCCGAAGAAGGATTATAATATACTAAAGTATCGGTAGAATTATTATTAATAAGATATTGTTTGAGATAGTTCATCTGTCCATTATTATTTGTTGTCCAACTCCTATCAGAGCCTGCAACCAAAAGTGTCTTTTTTAAATAGGAAGTATCTTGCATTAAGTATTTTTCGTAAGCTATGGTTTTGTTTATAATTGAGTTCATCTGCTCTACGGTTTGAACTGAGAATCTACCATAAAACACATCTGGTAATATATCGCCTGTATATTCTGCATAATATAAATCGGTTGGGGTGTCGTATATAGTTGTTGCATCAAAGGCAGGAATTTGCTCAATATCACCACAAATTAAGAGATAATCGGCAAAAGGAGATTCAATTGAGGCATTATCCCAAAGCGATTGTAAATATGCCTTCATTGAAGTGGTAGTGGTTCCAATGGAAGATTGTCCCTTATAAAGCTCTATTATTTCAAAACCTTTTTCTCTTTTCCATCTAATAAAAGGTTGCAATGCCTCTTCAAACATCGCATCAGAAAGAATAATCATCTTTAAAGGACGATTTATAGGAGCTGAAAAAGTGGTGGCAGAAATATTTTTAGGATTTATAAGCTCATCCTTTAATAATTTTGATTGCTGATTATTATATATTTGCTTTAAAGAAATGGTTTTTTGAATATCGGCATTAAGAAATTTAATCTTAATATTTGCAGATCTAATAATTTCAATAGAGTTTGAAACAGGATTATATTTAATCGGAGAGATGGATAACCTTGCCAAACGAACCCCACCCATAAAGCCAATTATTTCAACATTAACCAATTCATCACCAAAGAACTTATCTGAGTTATAGACATCTTTATCAAGATAAAAAGTAGTAGAAGTGTCATTTTTAGAAATTGATTTTTGAACAGGAATTAATTTATAACCACCATATTGATTTAAAGAATAAGACTCCTTTACAATGTTATTGTATTCTATCTCAAAGTTAGCCCCAAAAGGAATTTCAATAAACTCATAGTAAATAGGCAATTTAGGATAACCAACCTTTTGGTTATGCCCAAAATCTTTTCCCATATCCAATTGAGAGAAGAGTCCATTTTGAGTATTAATGGTTTGAAGACTTAGGAAATCAAAAGACAAATCAAAAGTCAAATCTTCCATAGTCTCTTTTATAGAGATTGGAGTTTTGGAATCTGATGAGCCAATAATATTTTGAGCACTCAATTGAATATTAAACAATAAAAAACTAAAAGAAACTAATATAAATGATATTTTTCTCATAATAACTAAATTTATATTTAAATTAAACAACTTGCAAAGTTACAATCATTTTTATTAATTATAATGCAAAAGTTCCTAAAAAAGTATGTATTAGATAAAATATATATTGTCAATAATTAATCCCCGACTTTTTATATTTTTCTCTGAGATAATTTTATTTTTCTAAACTCTTTTTTGAGATAAGCTTTGTTTAATTGAAATTATATTTCCTTTAACTGAAAATAAACTCCGGAGTAATGGACATTTTTAATGGTTTTTTTTAGACGTTAGTCTCTAATGGACATTTTTAATGGTTTTTATTTTTCCACTTTTGTT
>ENA-UOOK01000067-UOOK01000067.1-fermentation-metagenome-genome-assembly--contig:-NODE-67-length-110114-cov-7.794855_pt1 | contig 110114 bp, 123 predicted proteins | sample MGYA00245777_ERZ724023 | MGnify/ENA primary metagenome ERZ724023 (study PRJEB28704, sample SAMN03018312) | fermentation metagenome | biome: anthropogenic terrestrial biome; feature: soil... | reverse complement strand
CCAAATTTGGGGTGCATTTACTCATACAAATGTGCATTTACTTTTTCAAGTGACCTTCGCGAGTAAAGTCCAGGGGGGTATCGTAGGCGGCTAGCATCCCTCTTTCATCAGCTGTCAATTGCGGTTTGCGCTTCAAGCTCCACTTCAATAAATTCATCAGCAGTTTATTGAACGGAGACAACTTATTATAATCGAAGCCCCCTCGCAAATAGAAAAAGCGGATCCGCTCTAACTGCCCGGGAGTGAAGTTTTGCTTTCTCAGCTCCTCTGTAGTCTCTGCTCGCTCTGGCGTGGCTCCTGTTGCAAAGACAACGATTTTTTCGGCTTTTAATTGCTGGAGATTCTTGGTGATGAGCTTGACACCACTGATTCCGCCGGCATACAAACCTCCGCCATAAATTATGGTATCATAGTCAGCTAATCTCTTCGCACCTATCTTAGAGTCCTCGAATAGATCCGCTGCTAATTCTGCTGCGATCCACTGTGCGTATTTTTTAGTAAAGCCTGTTTTCGACCTATATACTACCGCGGTTTTCATTCTCTCTCCTCCTTCAGTAAGCTTTTTTACCCCTGCACGCCATCAAATGGATTTGATGTTGAATTTTTTAAGGCCATAGCTATAATAAAGTCAATATAATACTCATGTTTATCTAGAACCTCTTTAATCTCGTTTACTTCTTTCCTTATGTTTTATTTGGCAACTTAATTATAACATGAAACGCTGTAATCATGCAGCTTTTTATATTTTTTCAGCAAAAAATTACTGGTTTATCCCTGCTACATAGGGAGTGAAACTCAAGTTAAATGCACCCTATACCTAAACCACGAGACATGTTTGGAGAACTATGCAATTCTTTAGGTTTAGAACATGAAAGGACTCCTGTTAAAACACTACACCAACATTTAGTACCTGAGGGTGACATTATCATAGTCCAAGGAAAAGCGTTCAATCAGATATTGACAAAAGGTATTTATTTTGATAAAATGAACATTGTTCATATTGAAGGAGGCGAATAATGAATAAATCGGTAGTTACTAAAGCAGAGCTTATAGATGTGGCTGAAAAAATTTTAGTTCGCGATGGGCTTGAAAAACTCAATATAAGGAGATTAGCAAAGGAATGCAATATTTCGGTTGGTTGTATGTATAACTATTTTCCGTCAAAAGCAGAGTTAATATTCGCAGTGATTGAACGCTTTTGGGATACCGTAATCCATAAATCAGCATTCCATAAAGTACATGCCAATAGTTTTATAGAGATGGTTGATGAAATATACAGTCGCTTGCTTATCGGTTTAGAAGGCTTTTCCTCAGAGTTTCTAAGTCAAATATCCGTTCTTAGTTTGCAGGATAGAAAAAAAGGTAAGAAAATGGAATCTGAGTATTTTGATAGAATGAAAAAAGCGATGATACAGGTTATAAACCAAGACGAAGGAATTTCTCCAGCTGTTTGGACAGAAACATTTACTAAAACAGCTCTCATAGAATTTGTTTTTCGAAATATTTTAACATCAATAAGAATAGGTGATCTTAACTGCTCTATGCTCATAGAACTTGTAGAGCATAAAATTTATCAATAAAAATTGTTGAATATGAACTCTATTTAGGAAGTGAATTTATGTATATATTTGAAACAATTTTTGATGTGACCTACCTGATTTTTGTAGTTAGTTTAGGTGTTATCATGCTCCTTAAAGCCAATGGTAATAAGCAATATACATTGTTTGGATGGATGGCAGTTATCTTAGGATGTGGAGATGCATTCCATCTCGTACCACGTGTATTCTCTATGTGGAGTGAAGGCGGTTTCGAAGGAAATATAGTAGCACTTGGTACTGGACAGTTTATTACATCAATAACCATGACAATCTTTTATATAGTATTGTATTTTGTTTGGAGAAAAAGGTATGATATACAAAATCAAAATGGTCTTACAGTAACGATGCTGTTACTAGCTGCAGCTCGTATAGGACTTAGTTTCTTCCCACAGAATGCTTGGACCAGTCCTAATTCGCCACTTGCTTGGGCAATTTATCGTAACATTCCTTTTGCGCTTATGGGTATTCTTATAATTATTCTGTTTAATCAACAGGCAAAAGCTACAAATGACAAGGCTTTTGGCTTCATGTGGCTTGCCATAACGCTGAGCTTTGCTTTTTATGCCCCAGTTGTGTTGTTTGCAGAAATATTCCCACCTATCGGAGCTTTAATGATGCCCAAAACAGTTGCTTATGTATGGGTAGTTTGGATGGGCTTTAGTGAAATGATAAAAAAACAGAAACAAAAAAAATAGCATAAGATAACTAGAACACATTGAAATCATCTTAGGAAAAAACATCTATTTAGCCCGATTGGATAAAATTCAGTCGGGCTTTTTTAAGAATACATTCACCACCTAAACCTTTTCTAATGCTTTAGGATAATATGGTGCTTGTGATGGACCAAAGTTTCTGTAGTACGAAAAATATGAATGCACTGCTCACTGATCCGCAAGGGATAAGATTTGTTATAGCCATTTACTCTTGGCTTTGGCAAAAGGCAAATAGATTTGTCTTCCTTTTCAAATAGATATTTGATATAATTTTGTTGTGGCATTGCTAGCACCTCTGTTTCCCTCCTGACTTAGTACATCAGAAGGGTATTCTATACGTGAGAGCAATGCCCTTTTTATACATTTAGGCTATGATCTTTTCTGTTGCCAAACTGTGCATTTCTATTTTACCAAAAACACACCAGATTCTTATCTTATATAATTTCACCTGTTGCCCAGAGACCCTAATTTCGATATAATGGTTTCATAAGCTTATGAAGAGGAAGTGAACCTTTTGCTCACCTGTGGAATTGTTGGCCTGCCCGGTGCAGGCAAATCTACATTATTTAACCTTCTCACCCAAGCTGAAGGCGGCGTTGGCTTTGGCACAAAAAAAGAAGCTCGCACTCAAGTGGCTTCTGTCCCGGATCCTAGAATTGACTATTTTGTGGACATGTTCAATCCTAAAAAAATATCCCCGGCGCAAATCCAGTTCACGGACCTACCGGGACCTGAACCTGGTCGAGGCAGACAGTTTCTAGACCAGGTACGTCCCTGTGATGCCTTGATCTTAGTACTGCGAGCCTTCGATAGTCCCTTAGGCGAGACTAACCCTATAGCGGAACTAAATGAGCTCACAGGCGAGCTTGTGATCGCAGACTGGGAGCTGGTAGAAAAACGCCTGGAGCGAATTGCAGCCTCCAAAAAGAAAACAGAAGATCGGTCCCAGATCCCGGCTCTTGAAAAGTTAGCTGCAGCCTTAGAAGAAGGTAAGCCTGCTAAAGTTGTAGAGCTTACAGAGGAAGAAGCCAAATCCCTAGAGGGCCTTGAGCTCCTCTCTGCCAAACCCACAGTTGTGGTTGTAAACTTAGCAGAAGATCTGTTTGGCCAAAACTATCCTCTCCAAGAGGAGCTTCAGAAGACCTGCCGGGAGAGCAATTGGCCCCTGGTTGAGATTTGTGCTCAGCTGGAACTGGAGATCGCAGCATTGCCCCCACAGGAGCGGGAACCATTTTTAGCCGAGATCGGCATCTCCCAGCCTGGGATCGATCTTGTGGCACAGGCCGCCTACAGCAGCTTAGATCTCATCTCCTACTTCACTGTGGGAGAAGATGAGGTTAAGGCCTGGACCATCAATCGGGGCACCTCGGCGCAAGATGCAGCAGGCAAGATCCACTCAGATATTGCCAGAGGCTTTATCAGGGCTGAGGTATATCACTATGACGACCTGAGGGAACATAAGAACATCGCAGGCTTAAGACAGGCAGGCCTCTTTCGTCTTGAAGGTAAGGAATATACAGTCCGAGATGGAGATGTAATCAACTTCCGTTTCAACGTCTAAATCAAAACTTTTGGTAGCCCACAAGAACCTCGCACCTTTTGAGGATTCAATTGAAAGCTATCTTCTTCTGAAAATACAATCGAACTCTAGCTTCTCAGATGCCCGCAAGAAAACCTAACGAGGTTTCTTTCAGGCATCTGAGGTTTGGTTCAAACTAGAGTCGTGTTTTCGCCTCCAACCAACTTGCCTTTTCTTGAAGTTTTCTCGCTTTCTTCGCTGCGTGCTCCATTTCTTTTTTCTTTTTGCAGCCTCCTTCTGTTATTCCCTTTTCTCACGTTGCTTTTGCGCATGCTGTGCTAAGCGTTTTCTAAACTCTTCACTATCAACATAGGTGCCCTCTTCAATCTCTTCCCAAATGCATTGCTTCTCTACAGGATTGCATAATGATAAACCATTATACATACGCCCTCCCATCCAGCCAAGATGAGGATATCTTGAGATAAAGCCTTCCAGCTTTATCAGCGCATTGATATACTCCCGCTCAAACCAGGAGGTCTCCTTAAGCCTGTCTTTGACAAACTGAGTGACGATCTTATCATACAAAGCCCTCTACTCCATTCCCTGACCTATGGAGAGCCTATTATTGTTAGTGCCCAAAACCAATTCTCCAGCTATAGCTCTCTTTTCGCAGCTTGCCATAGGGCTCGCTCCCTAGGATACCGATTTTTGTTCATATTTTCCCAACTCTAAAGCCTGCTTTCGCTGAAGTTTCTCTGCATGCAATTGCGCAAATTTCTCAGGATTAGTATAAATACCCTCCTTGAGCTCTTTATGCAAGCAATGAATCTCCACAGGATACCAATTCTTTAACAAATGATACTTCATCCCCCCTGCCCAACCGAGGGGGCAGTCGGTAACCATGATCCGTTCGAGCCACTTCAGCTCTTCTATATATTCTCTATCAGCTAGACAAGCCTCGCGAAAACGATCCGTGACAAACTTGGTTTTAATCCCGTAAACTACTACCTACTCTCCTCCCCTAACTTATATTTTTCCTCCAACCAACTTGCTCGCTCCTGACGTTTTTTTGCCTCCTGGACTGCGCGTTCCCTTTCTTTCTCCCTTCTTTTTTCGTCACTTTTGCCTTGAGGTCTCTTCAAACGTCGCCGCTGCCTTTGATGGACTAAGCGCTGACTAAACTCTTCGCTATTAACATAAGTACCCTCTTCAATTTTCTCCTCAAATACACTGCTTCTCAACTGGATAGCGTGATGATAAAACATCGAAAGTGCGTACCCACGAAATTCCGAAATTAGGATAATTAAAAATAAGATTTTCGAGCTTCATCAAATCATCAATATAGCCTCGTTCTGATCAGCAGGGTGTTCCCGGCTATGGCACACTTCGAGGAACGCCCGCAAGGAGGTTTAGGGGAGAAGTAAACGCAAGCGATAAACACTTCTCCTTCTCTATTCCTGCACAAAACAAAAGCTCCACTTGTTTGAAAGTGCCATTGATTTATTGTCCTATTGTACATTAGAACTGCTCTCCTACAAGGATTGGCGGCAGGAAAATCATCTATCCCTTGCAGGCATTTACAAGCCGAAACAGAATATTGAAGAAAGCACTCCACCCGCCGCCCTGATGCAGTTTTAAAAGACCACCCGCACATTAAGGATATTGCTCTGCATTTGAATAACGATACGGCAGGACGACTGGCAGCAAACTACTCAAACCCATCCTCCCTGCCTCCTACACCGTTTCTGATGAGCCACCAAAGCGCGTTAAGGATTATAACGATTATTTGAAAATCACCTTAAAGATACGACATCCAATGGAACGTGAATAAGAAATCTTTTTACGCCTTGCTATCACTAAAACAAAAGCGATAACAAGCAAAAAATAAAATATATTTTATTTTTTGCTCCCCATGGTTGACCTTTTAGCGATATCATACTAAAATTAAAACAACGGAGGTGGCAAAATTATGAAATACTATGAACAGCTACTGGAAAAGGGTTGTTTTATATGGAATGATGTCGCTAAGATGGTCGGCAATAGAAACACTGCTAGCAGTCTGATACAGAGCTATCTGAAAAAAGGCTATATACAAAGTGTGAAAAGAAACTTGTATGTTGCTATAAATCTTGCAGATGGCGAGCCCGTTGTCAGTCGGTATGTGATAGCCAGCAATTTAACGGAAAGTGCATATATATCCCATCATACCGCTTTAGAATATTATGGATGTACCAATCAGGTTTTTTATGATGTATATGTGTCATCAAAGACAAGGTTTAACACCTTTGAATTCAACGGTTTGACTTACCGTTACCAAATGTCACGTATCAACGATGGTATTGTAATAAAACCGGACGGCACCCGTGTGACTGATTTAGAGCGCACTATCATAGATAGCATCAACGACTTTGAAAAAATTGGTGGTTTGGAAGAATTGCTGCGAAGCCTTGAAATGATACCCTATGTAGATGAAACAAAGCTGCTTTGTTATCTGAAAAGCTACGGTAAGCAAATCTTATTCCAAAAGACAGGATATATCCTGGAGCATTTCAAGGAGTCTCTAAAAATAACGGATGCATTTTTTAAAGCCAGCGAAGCTGAAATCTCAAAAAGTGTGCGATACTTGTATCGTGATTTAGAAAAATCTGTATATAACAAAAGGTGGAGGCTATTTGTTCCGGAGAAGCTCTTAGCCATCACATCGGAAGGAGGCAATGAATTTGTTTGATTATGATAAACGTAAGCTTGGAAAACAGGCACGGGAATTAGGGTTTATCCGGGATACATTAGAAAAAGTATTCCGTTTGTCTGAAATACTTAAGTATATAAACAGCGATCCATTGCTGCGTGAAAGCCTTGCTTTAAAAGGCGGAACGGCAATCAATATGACTATTTTCAACCTGCCGAGGCTATCTGTAGACATTGACCTTGATTATACACACAATAATTCACGGGAAGAAATGTTTGAGGAACGACAAAAAATCTCGGATAGCATCAATAAATATATGGCCATGAGTGGATATGAATTAAGCCTTAAATCAAAATACACCCACAGCCTGGATTCTTTTGTGTTTTCTTATGCAAATACTGCTGGCGTGAAAGATAATATAAAAATAGAAATTAATTACTCACTGCGTTCTCATGTTCTGCCCCTGGAGCAAAGAACCATTGAAACACTTGGCATACTGGACTCTTTAAAAGTAAACTCTTTAGCTTCCATTGAGATTTTTGGAAGTAAGATTGTTGCCCTGCTCACAAGAGCGGCGCCCCGTGACTTATATGATATTAACAACATGATCTATTTTGGATTGTTTGACGAAACAGAGCTTCCTCTACTGAAAAAATGTGCAATATTCTACTTTGCTATTAATGGTTGAATATCGTCCCGAACTGCTTTTTGAGGATGCACAGATTTTAGAACGTATCCGTAACCATCCGATGGCAATATGGAAAACACGATGATAGGCATCGAAAAAATACTTTGATACTTGAAAACTCTTACTGCATATGATGTTAAATATTGTATAACAGGAAACTTCTTCATAATCGTAACCGTCTAATATGACGTATAGCAAGTAACTGGACAGTCAAAAGTCTCAATGAACAACAAAAAAAGTAACCCTTTCAAGCGATTTTATGAATGCCACATAGGTCTTACAGATAATTGATCTGTGTATTTTTCATTTATCTAAACCCTGCTTCAGGCCGGGAGTTTGCTTTCGGCTCTTTCAAATTTCATTTCGCAAGCTTGCGCATCAAGCTACGGTAGGTCTGCCCCCCCTTGGGACTTTCACCGTATCCCGTCCTGCCGGGCACACCAAAAAAGGGATAGACCTCCACAGGTCTACCCCTTTTCATTTAGAATCTAATCTTACTGTTATTTAATCCGATCCACGATGGCTCCCATATTCTCGCCGCGGGCAGATGCCAAGTAACTTACTGCCTTCTTCAAATTGTAATCTTGGTGGATCATCCGGCTGATGGCAACTGCCACAGCCTGGGGATCGTCGTTGCCAGGATAGAGAACGTTGCGGCCAACCATAGCACCGCGCACATTCCCTCCGGCTCCCATTCCACGCTGGAACTGCTCAAGTGTACCTAGGGGATTACCTGTAGAGGCTCCACCTAGCATCAGGATCGGCAAGGATGTTGCCCGCACAACCCGATGATAGTTCTCCACATAGGGGATCTTCAGCCACAGGTTCCGCGAGGAATCTCCCAGAGCACTGGCAACACCAATTGTCTTCACCATATCCTCCATGGTCATCTTCACCTTGTAACCGGTGGATGTGGGCTCCACAGGAAGGGGCTCGAGGAAGACAGGCAGATTATATTTGTTACAATCGTTAATGGCTCGGGCGCAGTAAACAATGGTACGGCCAGAATATTTAGCATTGGGATCTAGCCGGAACATCATCTTCGCTCCGTCCACATTTAACTCTTTCATGCTCTCTGCAGTATAAGCAGTCATCCGATCGTCCATCTCAAAGGAAGCACCATCGAGGCCTGCCCTGTTCATGCAGCCCAAAAGCACCTTCTCATCGAGGAAGCTCTCGCCACCATTCTCTTTGACCAGATAGTTAATGAGGAGCAGATCCTCAATAATATCAGGGGTAGCCATCACACCATCAACTTCACCGTGCACCATTACCCTGGTGATTCGAGAGAGATAGTCCAGGCGATCTCCCATCCCGATGGGGTCAGAGCCAACATTGGATACGTGCCTGCCGGGGTGATCACAAGCTAGGATCAAAAGCTTGCCATCGCGGGTTAACTCCGAGCGCTGCTTTCTTTTCTGTGCCTCCTCATGAATTAGCTGAGGCTTATTCACCCGCAGGTCCGTGAGCAAATTGAAGATCCGCTCAGGGAAAAAAGCTCGGGAGGAGTAGGCAAAGCCACCCATAGCATAGTTAACATCAAGTCTATTTCTGGCCTCATCGAAGAAGGTCTTGGTCTTGGAAACCAAGGTCTCGCTGAGCTCATCTGGACTTTGGGGTGCAACCTCAAAGCCAATTCCCTTATCATAGCCCAGCTCATTGAGGGCCATCACAAAGTGAGCTAAATCATCTGCGTTCACAGCCCCTGCTGGGTAGTCAAAGCTGGGGTGGGAATCGCCAAAGGCAGGATCGTTCCGATCCAGGACGCAGTTGCCCACATGCACATGACCCAGATAAGGGGCAAGCTCCTTGAGAATGGATGGATCCTCACCGTCGAAGGAATTGCTCTTAAGTAGCGGAGCATGGCTCAGATCATAGAGGAGCCAGAAATTACCCTGCTTGTAATGATCCCGCAGGCGTCTGGCTAAAGCTATAGCCTCATGGGAAGGACCAATTAGCAGATTCTTGCAATTGGGCTCATCTAACCTGTCGAACTGCTCCAAACATAGATCCAAAGGCTTTTTGCCAAGTTCCTCTGCCTTCTGTTTAGCATAGTTACACAGCTCATTTAAGGAGCGCACCAAGGCCTCCATAGCAGCATTTCTAAGCCTGAGACCGCTTTCTGTACCAGGATCCTTACCGCTGATCAGACCCATGCTTGTGGCGCCAAGCTCGTATGCCTCATCGATACATCTTTCCAGGCGCTCTACAGCCTTGCGCCGCTCTAGCTCGTCGCTGGAGCTGATATCAGTAGGAGCGATAATGTTCTCCTCATTGATTAGCTGCACTGGTTGGGCTGAATAGATCACGTTCTTGCCGCTTGCAGCCAGGAGCTCTGCCACCTGTTTGCGCAACTGGAGGTCCTTGATTTGAGTTATCTCGATGCTGCTAAAGTAGGGATCATCGAGGATCGATTTAATAGTTTCCAATAAATACCAAGCAGGTGCCTCACCCCGGGAGACAACATTAGATTGCCCGGGACCTGGAAAGGCCATAAAATGAACAATGGAAATAGGGTTCTTCTCTAGTGCCATCTGAAATGTGACCTCCTATCCTTCTATTGCTTTCTTAATTCTAGCCAAACCTTCCTTAATCTGCTCGCGAGAGGTAGCATAGGAAAAACGTACATATTCCTGATCCTCTCCCACGTTGCGTTGACCAAAGCAGCTGCGAGCTAGCACTGCAACTCCTGCCTCATGGAGAAGATACTTTTGCAGTGCCCGAGAATCTGCCAAACCTAGCTTTTTGCAAGCCCCTGTAACATTAGGATAAACGTAAAAAGCGCCACCAGGATTGAGACAGGTAATACCCTCAATCTGGTTTAACCCCTCTACAATCAAATCCCGTCTTTGGCGAAACTCCAATGCCATGGCCTCAGCAGCATCTTGAGGGCCTGTTAGAGCCTCAATTCCTGCCCACTGGGTAAAGGTGGCTGTGCAGGATTCAGAATTTGTCTCCAGCCTCGCCAGTGTCTGTGCAAGCTGGGGATTCATCACACCATAGCCCAAACGCCAACCTGTCATAGCGTAGGTCTTGGAGAAACCATCAAGGATAATGGTGCGCTCCTGCATCCCTGGAATGGCTGTGATGCTATAAAAATCACTATCGAAAACGATCCTGGAATAGATCTCATCTGAGAAGACCCACAGATCGTTTGCGATGGCAAGCTCTGCTACAGCTTCTAGATCTGATTTGCTCAATACTCCCCCTGTGGGATTCTGTGGTGAGTTGATAATGATCATCTTAGTTCTTTCCGTGACAAGCGATCTAAGATGGTCAACATCAAAGCTAAAATTCTTCTCCTCCACTAGCGGCAGGGGAACTGGTTTAGCCCCCACAAAGCGGATCATGGATTCATAAATAGGAAAACCAGGGTTAGGATAAATAACCTCGTCTCCAGGATCTACACAGGCTAAAATGCTGTGAAAGATAATGGGCTTTGCCCCAGGCGTTACAACTACGTTCTCTGGAGTTACGCGGATCCCCCTTGTTTCGGCTATGTAATTGGCGATTGTCTCCCGCATGGGCATGATGCCAGCTGATGGCCCATAGTGAGTCTCGTTGTTCTGGATTGCCCGACAACCCGCCTCCTTGATGTTCTCAGGCGTTTCAAAATCAGGCTCTCCAATCGCAAAGCTGATAATGCTCTTGCCCTCTGCCTCAAGTTGCTTTACAGTTGCCAAAACTTCAAAAGCGGTTTCAGTACCTAATCTGTCAACCCGTTGTGCAAGTCTCATTTGTCTCCCCTCCTTTATACACATATTACCACATAAGCCAACATAAATCAACAATAGTTCACAAAAATCCTCAGTTAAGCTAAAAAAAAGAGGAGGTTAACCCTCCTTAATGTTTTTTCCCTGTGAGTAACTCTATTATTTTCTCTAGAGGCCAGGCCTCTCCAAGCCTGTACCTGCCCGCAATAAACTTGGTTGATAAGCCCCGCTCCTCTACCTGAGCCAAAAAAGCCTCTCTATCTGCGATGATGCCCTCTTGCGTCAAGAGTGTGGCGATTCTCTGGGCTGTCATCTTTGGCTCCAGCTCAATTTCCTTGAGCTCCACCTGGGGCTTTGCACTTTCCAGAGGCCCTTCCTGGGGAAAGATCATCCCCAAAGATCTGGCCTGGTTGATGGTTGTCAGTTTGTCTTGAGTCTGGGGGCGGCCTATAAATAAAAGAGACGAAAGCACAAGCCCCACTCCAAGTCCCGCGAGAAACTTCCAGTTGTCGTTCATGAGTTTTTCTCCTCGCCCATAAAGTTGGCGATCCCCAGGGCAAGCTCAATTTCCCCTGTGCCCCTGCCAAGCTTAGCTGCTATTTCCCTGTGGGATAGGCCCTGGGATGATAGGTCTTGCACCTGTTGGGCCATTGCAGAAAGCTGGGGTGGTGCTTCTTTGGGCTCTATGGAGAGGTCACCCACCTGATCTAGCTTCTCCTGAATCCTTGCAATGGCATCATCGGCAGCTAGCTGAATTTGAACCACAAGCTCCTCCAGCTCCCCAGGATCCACCTGTGGTGTTGCTGGTGGCTGCTTTGCTGCCAAATAGATACTGATGGCGATAATTAATAAGCCCACTGTTAATACAGCGTAGGGCATTTCTTCTCCCCCTATGCTTTCAAATCGATATGTTTCCCCTTCTCCTGCCCAGGTTGCTGTTGTGATTCGTCCTTTTCCTGTTGGGGATTTTTCTCTTTTTTATTCTTATCCCAGGATTTATCGGATTTATCCGTCTCAGGCACAGTCTGCACCTTCTCCACCTGCTGCGCCTGAAGCTGGGAGGCAAAATTGACCTGTGAGCCCTGTTGGCTCTGATCTTTTAGCTGTTGCATCCGGCTTGCCTGTTGGGTGCGATCAATTAGCATACCTAGGTCCACGCCGCGAATTCCACCCATAACCCCATCCCCCTAATATGGCTTTACGCAAATTTCGCCATCATCAACCTGCAAACTAGAATGGGCGAGCTCATCCCTAACCAAATAGGCAATCCTACCGATAGTCACTCGCACCCCGGGATGGATCGCCTCACTGGCCCTCACTACCCCTTTGCCCAGCTGCTCCATGGACAGTTCCAGCTGGTGCTTCTCTTCCTCCAGCTCCCGGATCCTGGTAACAAGTCCCTCATTGGTACGGCGGAGTTTCACATAAAGCTGATCCTGCTCTGCCTCGCTAGCTTTTTTGGAAAGCAAACCCCGATCTGCAAGGCGAATGGCCTGGTGCACGCTCTCCAGCTGCCGGGAAAGCTCATCTAGCTGCGATTGCACCTCCCGCAGCTGCTCTCGGCACTGGAGGTTATAGCCAACCTCCAGGTCTGTACTGGTGCCAATCTTCGAGCCGATGGTGCGGGCGCGGATCTCCTCTCCTGCACAGACTTTCCCACCTACAAGCCAGCCCCGGCCACCTTCCACCACCACCCTTGTGCCTGCCTCAAGCTGGCTGTGCATAGCAGCCTCGCTGATGGTGATGGTATCCATAGCCTTAACCTGTGCCTTCTCCACAAATCGAGCTGTGACGTTGCCGCCTGCCTCCAAAGAAGCTTTGCCTTGTCCGCGGACGCCACCGCGAAGGATAATATCTCCTTGAGATTTTATAGTTGCTCCCTCCACGCTGCTTTGTACCTGCACATTCCCCTTGGCTTCCACCTTGAACCCATCGCGGACAACCCCTCGCACAATCACTGTGCCATTGAACTTAATATTGCCAGTGGAGTAATCAACGTCCCCCCGGACCTCAAATACAGGTAGCACATCCAATTTCCCCCGGACAAGCACTACCTGGCCATCGGTCATGGCACGAGCCTCAGAGCCATCCTCAGATAACTCTACGTTCTTGCCCACAAGCAGGGGGTGGTTGCGACCATTTTTAGCAAGCAAAATTGTGCCTAAAACTGTTTTGCCCAATGTGCCATCTGTGGCAGGATTGAGCGTGGCAAGGAGAGTGCCTGCCTCCACGTTCTCAACTAGATCTAAATTGCGATAATCCACGCTACCATCCACCAGCTGCGTGGGCCTGCCGTTCTTTTCTAAAAGGAAGTGGTAGTTCACCGAGGAATCCTCGCCGTCGATGCTAGCTGTTCCCTGGGCCGCAACTATGGGCTCGTAATATTTCTCCTGGCTCAGTGCAGTCTCAATCGCTGCATAATCTATGCCATGGACAACGCCCTCCCCAGACAGGGCCATTAGCACATCATCGATGCTAAGTTTTTCACCACCCAACGGTGGGATCAGTTGGATTTGGGCACTCATCTGGTCGCTTGCCACCACCACCTCAACTCGCCCTGGTTGATCCAGCTCTGGTTTGCGAGGTGCCACGAGTTTAGGCTCGCCTGTGGCTTCCCGAACCGCCTCTAGCACAGCTTCCATTTTCACCTCAATTATTCCTTTGGCATCTAGCGCTTCACAAGCATCAGCAGTTGCCACAGAGTTTCCCCCGCCTGAGGCTGGCGTTACAACCAAAAAAATTCCCTCATCTTTAACCAAAACTTTCACTGTTCCATGCACTCGTTTGGGGGGAACTGCTGCAATCTCCTCCACTGTTTTCTTGCCAAATGGCCACACCATTTGCTTCGCCTCCTCCCTATTCTAACTATTCGTTAAAAGCCAGGAGACTCCTGCGTAACCTCAAAAGGGCTTTCCCATGGATTTGTGATACTCTAGGCTCGGATACTCCCAGCACCTGGCTAATCTCCTTCACAGTCAGGCCATTGTAATAGTAGAGGTTGATCACGTAAGCCTCCCGCTGGGGCAAGCTCTCGATGGCCTGTCCTAAAAGTTGTTTTTCCTCCTCTTGCAATAACTGGGCCCCTGGCAGCGGTGTCTCTTCCGCTGGCACCAGGTCCCCTAAACAAACCTCTTCCCCATCCTTGCCGATACCCACAAGTTCCTCTAGGGAGTGCAGGCTCAGCCAGCCTACCTCCACCATTAGCTTTTGATACTGGGGCTGGCTCAGACCCAGCTCCTCCCGCAATTCTTCGTCTGTGGGGTCCCGGCCATACTCTGCTTGAAGCTTCAAAGATGCTCGCTCGTAGCGCTTCACCTTTTCCCGGGTTCTGCGGGGAACCCAGTCCGCTTTTCTGAGGCCATCTAAAATAGAGCCACGAATCCTGGGGATGGCAAAGGTCTCGAATTTCAAACCACGCTCAGGTTGAAACCTCCCCACAGCATCCAATAGCCCCATTACCCCATAGCTGAGTAGATCATCCCGATCCACGTAGCTAGGCAGACCCACAGCCAGCCTTCCTGCCACATAGTTTACCAAAGAGGCGTAATGAACGATTAATTCCTGACGAGCTTCCCTCTCCCCTCCCTGGCAAAAACGCTGCCAGAGGAGATCGAGATCTACCATTTCTGCTTGGGCTTTGCTCATAATTCTCTCTCCCCACTGTCCACTGTGCGCACAACAAGGCGGCCACTGTTGGGATCAAAAGCGATGGTCCTGCCTCTCCCACCACCTGTATCCTCAGCGAGAAGAGGGATCCTAAGCTCCCCGAGGATAGCTTGTACTGCCTCCACATTCCGCTGGCCGATACTGTTGTGGTCATTATGATCAGCAAAATTAAACATCTGGGCCCCACCTGCGATTTTGGCTTGCAGCCTGATGCGCTGCGCTCCTGCCTCCTCCATTTCGCGAATCAGGGCCACGATAGCAGTGTCTGCAAACTTGCCCTCGTTGGAGCTAGGCAAGCCTTGTTTGGAATCAGGAAGCATAATGTGGGCAAGGCCCGCTACCTTGACTTTGGGATCATATAGGGCAATCCCCACGCAAGATCCGAGGCCTGTGGTGATAAGCTGAGCTGGAGCTTTAGCCACCTGATAATCTGCCATTGCAACACGAATCGAACCGGTTAAATTCATTCCCTAGCCTCCACCCCCAGAGCCTCAAGCAATACCTCAAGCTGCCGGGCATCAGGCAGAATCAACAGGTGGCCCCTGGCTCCCCCCTCTGCTTCAACCAATTCTGTAGTAATCAAAAGGGCGTGGTCGCTTTGTTCGCCTGAGGCAGCCATCACCTCCTGGATAATAGCCCCTGCCATATCGATGGCCACAGTTGGCACCATGGGCCGGATATAGAGGCCTGATAACTCTGAGAGGGCAGCGAGGAAGTTTGCAAGGAGAATATTGCCCAGCTCCTCAAGGGCGGAACGCTCCAGCTCATTTAACTCCAACAGTGGGCTGACCTGGCCCCCAACCATTCTCCCCAAAAGGCTTGCCACTGCCTCTTGGCTGTAAAACAGCAGCAGGCTACCTCGCCACTGGCCACTAAAGCGGAGGTAGAGGCCAGCCACCAGTTGCTCTGCTCCTCCTGCAAGCTCCAGTGCATCCCACACCTCTCGGATCTGGGCCTTGGGCACTGTCATTTCAATGCGCGTGGCTAGAATTTTCGAAAGCACAGTGGCTGCGCGACCAGCACCGATGTTGCCTGCCTCGCGCAGGGCATCTAGCTCTAGACTCCCTAGGAGCAAATTATCGCGCCTAGCCATGGCTTAGCTAACCTCCATTTCCTCAAGTGCCTGTACCTCACTGGCGCTGAGAGCACGCTCTAAATTCAGGATTACAATCAGCCTGCCCTCTAGCTTACCGATGCCTCGGAGGTATGTTGCCTCAACACCACCGGCCAAAGGTGGCGGTGGCTGGATTTGACTCGTGGGCAAGGAGAGGGGCTGGGTAACTTCATCCACAATCATCCCCACCAAATTCTCATTCACATCCACAACCACGATTCTAGCTTCATCTTTCAGCTCATCTGCTGACAGACCAAAACGCTTGCGCAGATCCACCACTGGGATGATCTCGCCTCTGAGATTGATAACTCCCTCCACAAACTCAGGAGCACGAGGCACCCGGGTAATGGGAGAGAGAAGGATAATCTCCTGCACCTCGAGGATCTCCACCCCAAACTCCTCTTCACCTAAACGAAATACCACCAGCTGGGTCATCTCTTCCTGTTTTACCTCTTTACGTCTCAATTGTCTTCCTCCTTTATGCAACAAGATTGCGGCCATCGAGAATTAAAACCACCTGACCATCGCCCAAAATGGTGGCTCCCCCTAAAAAGGAAAGCTGGGGTAGATATCCACCTACTGCCTTCACCACAATGTTCTCCTGGCCCAAATATTGCTCAACGCGGCAGCCCACCAGACGCTGGCCGCAATCTATAAGCACAATCCTCTTGGTACGGGTGGGATCTGGACGATAGCCCGGCACATCCAGGACCTGACCCAGATCGTAGATGCCCACCACCTCTTCCCGATAGAGGAAGCACTCCTGATCCCGAACATTTTGAATCTCCTGCGGTCCTACATTTACAAGCTCCACGATCTGACTCAAGGGAATAGCATAAGTTTCCTCTCCCACCTGCACAAGGAGCGCCCGCACAATAGCCAAGGTCAGGGGCAGGCGGATGGTAGTGCGGGTTCCCTCGCCAGGAGAGCTCTCCACGCTCACAACCCCACCTAAAGACTCGATAGTGCTGCGCACAACATCCATACCTACGCCCCTGCCACTTACATCCGTTACATTTTTCGCAGTGCTGAGGCCAGGGAAGAAGACCAGGTTCAAAAGCTCATGATCCGTCATCTCCTCTAGACGCTCCTCGGTGACCAAACCATGGGCCAGGGCGCTTTCGCGGACGCTGGCAGAATCGATTCCTTTACCATCATCCTCTACAGTAATAGTTACTGCCTCGCCTTCCTGGGCTGCCCCGAGGGTAACCCGTCCAGTCTCGGCTTTACCCTGAGCCAGCCTCAGCTGGGGCTGCTCAATTCCGTGGTCCATGGCATTGCGCAACAGGTGCATCAGGGGATCGAGTAAGCCCTCTGCCACTGTGCGATCCACCTCGGTATCTGTGCCCTCCAAAACGAACTCTACCTTTTTCTCCAGCTCCCGGCTCAGATCCCGCACTAGCCTAGGAAAGCGCCCAAATACCGACTCCAAAGGCACCATTCGGACCTTCATCACTGCATCTTGCAAGTCTAAAATCAACCTCTGGGAATTGGCTGCCACCCCCTTGAGCTGATCGTCCCCAAGCTGCCCTGCGATCCGATCCAGCTGGGCTTGTCCAATCACCAGCTCCCCTGCCAGATTCAGCAACCGGTCTAGTTTTGCAGCCTCCACCCGGATGCTACCATTGGTTCTTTTGCCGTTGGTCCGGTTCTGACGCTGCCCTATGTATGGTTCTAAGCGATGCGCTGTCACATCAGTTAAAACTTTGCTCTCAAGCTCTGCCTCCAGCTTATCGTGAGGCAGAGCTGTGGAAAAGATGGCAACGAGGCTCCCATCGTAGTTATCATTGTGAAACTGAGAGCTGGCAGGCGCATACTTATGTACTTTCCCCAGCTTCCCCAGCTCCCGGATGATCAAAAGGGCCCGGGCTCCCTTGAAGGGGCAATCCTCTGCAATACGCAGGCTCAGTTGCCAAAGAGGCTCTTGTGCCTGCTCCTCCTCTTTCGCTGAAAGCTCCAGCTGCAAGCCCGAGGCAGCCTTTGCATGTTGACTCCCTTCTTCCTTCTGCCCTAGAAAAGCCATGGCTTGCTCAATTAACTCCCCATAGCGGCCAAAAGTGGGGCCTGAGCCTGTCTCCTGGGCGATCAAGGCTCGAATCCCGTCGGCACCTGAGAGCAAAAAATCCACAAGCTCGGGACTGGCTTCCAGTTTCCCATCCCTAACCTGGCCTAATACATCCTCTAGCCTGTGGCTGAGAGTGGCGACCTGCTCTAGCCCCATGCTGGCAGAGGAGCCCTTGAGGGTGTGAAAGATTCGAAAAAGCTCGTCTATGCCCGCACCTGACGCTTCAAGCTCCACCAGCTGCCCATCTAGTCTTTCCAGTAGCTCCCCACTCTCGTCTAAATAAGCGTCTAAATATTTCTTATTCTGCACAAACCCTACCTCCCCAGTCCAAAATTAAGGCCTAGGAATCTATCCCATAGCCCCCGCAGCTTTCCTGTAGACGGCTGCAAATGTGTGCCCATTTTTCTCTCAAGAGTCTCGGCTAGTCTTTGAATGCTCCGGGCAGATGGACTCCGGGTGGCACCCAGGACCACAGGCTCCTGCTTCCGCCCCATGCGCACCAGCTCCTCATCGTAGGGGACCTGCCCCCACAGCTGCACCTCCCGAGAGAGAAAGCGCTCTGCTGCCAGCTGCAGCCGCTGGGCCACATCCCTGCCTTCACCTAGGGAGCGGGACATGTTAACCACGAGCCCCACTTTGGCCTCAATTTCCTCCTGGCAAAGGTATTTCAACAGACCATAGCCATCGGTGAGGGACGCGGGATCTGGTGTCGTTACAAGCAGGAGCCAGTCTGCAGCTTCAGCGAAGGCTCGCACTGCTGGCCCCAGGCCCGCACCGCAGTCCACAATAAACAAATCATAACCCAAAGCCAGCTCCACTAGCTCTCCTGCTAATTGCTCCACCTGAGACTGTGGCAGGTGGGCTAAGTTCACATCCCTGCCCCCTGCCAGAATTCCAAGGCCTGCTGGCCCCTCCACCAGGGCTTCCCTCAGCGCAATTTCCCCAGCTAAGGCCTCACCTACCGTATAGCTGGGACTGACCCCTAGCACCAGATCCAAATTTGGCAAGCCCAGATCTGCATCGAAAAGGCAGACTCGAAAGCCCCTCTGGGCGAGAGAGATCCCCAGATTTGCACTAATGTTGGTCTTGCCCACACCACCTTTGCCACTGGCGATGGTTAGAAATTTTGGCCCCCCTCGTCCCCTCATCTGGGCACGCAGGCCTGCTGCTTGATCTATCATGCTCCGATCCCTTCTAAACACAACTGTACCACTCTCTTTTTCTCAGCAGGCTCTAGGTCATCTGGCACGGCTTGTCCATTTGCAAGATAGGAGAGGGGAAGGCCACCTTCCAAGATGATGCTAGCTACAGGCCCGAAGCTTGCCACCTCATCTAATTTTGTGATGATAAGACTGCTGGGACCCAGCTTTTTGAAGCTTTCCAAAACCTGCCGGTTTGAAGCTAGGCTACCTGTGCCACTGGTTACTAGGTGCACCTGATCTGGGGCTGCTGCCTGAAGAAAAGACTTAAGTTCTGCTAGCTGCATTTTGTTTTGCTGGCTGCGGCCAGCTGTATCCAATAAAATCACCTGGCAGTGCTCTCGAAGTTTTTCCATGGAAGCCTTCAGCTCCTGGGGGATCATAGCCACCTCAAAGGGCACATCTAAAATTTCAGCGTAGGTGCGCAGCTGCTCCACAGCGCCAATCCGATACGTATCCACTGTGGCCAGCCCCACCTGGAGATTATGCCGGATCCGATAGCGGGCAGCGAGCTTGGCGATGGTTGTAGTCTTGCCCACGCCTGTTGGCCCCACAAAGGCCAACACGATTGGGTTTTGCGCTGGCAAAAGGCCAGGGACTGTTTTAATCCTGCCTAAAAGCTCCGCTTCCAGCTTGAGTAGATCACCCTCTACCCCAATTAGCTGCACAAGCTCGCGAGCAAGCTCCCCGTCGTAGCCCACCTGGAGCATTGCCTCGTAGATACTCAGCTGGGCCCCACCGAAGGGGGCCTGGGGCAGCTGCTCTTTCAAATCCGCCACAAGCTGACCCAAGCGTTGATATTCCTCCTCCAGCGCTAGCAGGGGCGCCTGAGTTTGGGAAGGAGGCTTTTTAGGTTTGGCGGGCTTAGGCCGCGGCTTTGCCTGCTCTTCCTTGGCTGCCAAAACCTCAAAGATCTGGGGCCGAAACCAGCCCCACAGGCCCTGTTGCCGCACCTGGCGGGTGTGGAGGATCACTGCCTCCTCCCCCAATTCCGCCTTTACCTGGGCTAGGGCCTGGGGCAGATTTGCGGCTAAGAAACGCTTAACTTGCATCGGCACTCACCATCCCCACTGATAGCACTTGAGCCTCGTCTGTAATCTCATTGTAGGAGAGGACAGGCACCTTACTTGCCACCCGCTGCACAATTCGCGCAAGATAGGGCCGCACAGATCCTGATGCCAGAAGTACAACTTCGCCTCCTGGCAAGGCTCGACCTAGCTCCACCTCAAGGTTCTGGTAGAAGGAGCCCAGAAACTCAGGTGGTAGGGCAACCTCGCCACCGGCTGCAGCCTCCAGTTGCTCTTGAGCCCCTGGCTCCACAACCAAGGCTCTGATGGTGCCCCCGGGATCTTGGAACTGGGCTGTGATCTGGGGAGCTAGCTTTTCCCGGACCTTAGCTGTGAGAAAGTTTGGATCCCGGCTTTCTCTGGCCTCGTCTGCGAGCGCCTCTAAAATTGTAACTAGATTACGAATAGAGACCCCCTCGCGCAGGAGGTTTGCTAAAACCTTCTGTACCTCCCCTACAGTGAGGAGGTTGGGGATTAGCTCCTCGATCACCACAGGGTAGTCTGTCTTCACATTATCCAGCATGGACTGCACCTCTTGCCTGCCCAAAAGCTCCCAGGCTCGGCTTTTTAAGACCTCTGTCAGATGGGTGGCCACAACAGAGGGGGGATCCACCACTGTATAGCCTGCAAGCTCAGCCTGCTCTCGATGTTCCTCATCTACCCACAGGGCAGGCAGGCCAAAGGCAGGCTCTATGGTTTCCTTCCCAGGCACAGCCTCCCCCACAGCCCCTGCATCCATGGCCAGGTAGCGGTTAGGCTCAAGCTCTCCTGCTCCTCGCCTCACCCCTTTGATCTTCAACTGATAGCTATTGGGGGCTAGCTGCATATTATCCCGGATCCTGATGGCGGGGATCACTGCCCCCAGCTCCAGGGCGCATTGCCGGCGAATGAGGGTGATCCGATCCAGGAGATCTCCGCCCTGCTGGGGATCCACCAGGGGAATGAGGCCGTAGCCGATCTCAAGCTCTACAGGATCCACCTGCAGGAGATTCAGCACATTTTCAGGTTTGCGGGTGGCAGCTAGTTCCTCTTCCTGCTTTGAGGTCTGGACCTGTTGCTTTTCAGCGGCTTTAGCCTGATTCATGGTATAAGCTAAAAAAGCAAAAGTGCCTGCCATCAGGATAAAAGGGAAAAAGGGCAGTCCTGGCACAAGACCAATCAATCCTGAGACAACTGCTGCCATAGCTAAAACCCTGGGCTGGCCTAAGATTTGGGAGGCCAAGTCCCGACCCAGATCCATCTCTGCTGCAGCCCGGGTCACAATAATGCCGGTGCTAGTAGAGATGAGCAGAGCCGGGATCTGGCTCACCAGGCCATCGCCCACAGTGAGAAGGGCATACTGGCTCAAAGCCTGATCCCAGGGCAGTCCCCGCTGCACCATCCCGATGATAAAGCCGCCTAAAATATTGATCAGGGTAATGATGATGCCAGCGATGGCATCCCCCTTCACAAACTTACTCGCACCATCCATAGCGCCATAGAAGTCCGCTTCCCGCTCGATCTCACGCCTGCGGCTTCTTGCTTGGTTCTCATCGATAAGACCAGAGTTAAGATCCGCATCGATGCTCATTTGTTTTCCTGGCATGGCATCCAAAGTGAAGCGGGCTGCTACCTCTGCCACTCGCTCAGAACCTTTGGTGATCACCACGAATTGAATCACAACTAGGATCAGAAAGACTACGCAGCCCACAACGAAATTACCGCCCACCACAAAGTTACCGAAGGTAGAGATAATTTTTCCCGCATAGCCTGTGAGCAAAATCAATCTAGTTGAGGAGACGTTGAGGGCTAGGCGAAAGAGGGTTGAAATCAAAAGCAGTGAGGGGAAAATAGCAAGCTGAAGGGGACTGGAAACCTCCATGGTTAAAAGCAGAATAAACAAAGAAAAACTAATGTTCAGGGCCAAGAGCAGATCTAATAGCACCGGGGGCAGGGGCAGCACCATCATCAGCACCACCAGCACCACAACAGCGGCCACGAGTATTTCGCTTATTTTGCCCAGTTTCTCCTGGGTCAGGAAAGATTGGCTACTCTCCACCACGAGCCCCTCCCATTTACACAGATTGTCCCTTCAGCTGATACACAAAGGCCAAAATCTCCGCCACAGCCCGATACAAATTCCCGGGGATCGTTGCCCCCACTTCTGCGGTTTTGTAGAGGGCTTGGGCCAAAGGTTTGTTCTCGATCACAGGTACGTTATTTGTCCGAGCAAGCTCTCGGATTTTCTCAGCCAACTTATTCTGGCCCTTGGCCACCACAATGGGCGCTGCCATTTTGTCCGGATCGTAGCTAAGGGCGATGGCCAGATGCGTGGGGTTTGTGATTACCACATCAGCCCGAGGCACCTCCTCCATCATTCGGCTTACAGCCAGCTGCCGCTGCCGTTGCCGGATCCGCGAGCGGGTCTGAGGGGAGCCCTCTGCTTGTTTCAGCTCCTCCTTCACTTCCTCCCGGCTCATTTTAATGCTTTTTTCATGCTCAAAGCGCTGGAAAAAATAATCCCCCACAGCCAGGACCAAAAAGCCTAGCCCCACGCGGATGCCGATTTGGTAGGCTGCACCACCCATCACAGCTGCACCTTCCAAAGGCGGCATTTGAGCTGTGCTGAGAAAAACTGAAAAACTTTTCCGCACTGCACTGTAGGCGAGATAACCCACGATAACAATTTTAAAAATAGATTTGGCAAGCTCCACAAGGCTCCGTTTGGAGAAGATCCGCTTTGCTCCCTCCATGGGGTTAATCCGATTCCCCTTGGGTACCAGGCCCTCGGTGCTCCACAAAAAGCCCACCTGGGCCAGGTTCACGGCTAAGGCCACCAGCAGTAATCCTGCAAAGAGGGGGCCCAGAAGCCTCAAAAGGAAAAGGATGGTCTGCCCCACCAGGGCCTGTACATCCCCCTGGCCCCCTTGCCAGCTGCCAGCATAAAGCAGCATTTGTTGGGTGAAGCCAGCCAACTCCCGCCACATGTTGCTGCCCAAAGATTTCAATAACAGGCACGCTGCCAAAATCCCAGCTGCTAGCCCTAGCTCTGGGCTTTTGGCAACCTGCCCCTTTTTTCGTGCCTCTTCTTTGCGTTTGGGTGTAGCTTCCTCTGTCTTCTCTTCGGCAAAAAGCTGCAGATCAAACTGCCATTCTCTTTCCATCTCAGCGCCCCAAAAGCCCCAGTAGCGTGGAGATCTCCCCCATGAGCCAACCCTGGGGACCAAAAAGATCCACCAGCACCCCACCGTAGAGGGGCAAGGAAAGAGCTAATACACCCAGCCCTATTAAGATTTTAGCAGGATAGCCCACCACAAACACGTTCATCTGCGGCACTGTCCGGGCGATGATGGCCAGGGCAAGATCTGTAAGAAATAAAGTCCCCACCACAGGCAGACTTAGCTGAAAACCCAAAGCAAACATTTGGGCAAAAACTCCCACGCTCCAGCCCAGAAGCTCTGAAGAAAGCCCAATTCCGCCCAGAGGGATTAGCTCCAAGCTCCTGCCCAAGGCAAGAATAATCCCATGGTGACCATTAATTAGAAGAAAGATTCCCATGGCTAATAAATACTGGAACTGCCCCACAATGGGCATCTGAGACTGGCTTGTGGGATCTAATACATTCACCATGCCGAAGCCTATGGGCATATCGATGAACTGGCCGATGAGCTGAAAGATGGCAAAGGCTGCTGTGACGCAAAAGCCTAAAAGCAAGCCCACGCCCATCTCCCGGCCCAAAAGCAAGAGGTAGGGAAGAAGCTCTAGTTGCGGTTGGCTCTGGGGCAAGGAAACAGCTGGCAACAGGAGCAAGGTGAGAATGCCAACCAGCCCCGCTTTCAGCCGCATGGGCACATTGCGACTACCAATCAGAGGACTTGCACCCACAACCGCTGCCACCCTTGCCAATAGCAGGAAAGCCCAGGGGAGGTTACTAAAAATAACTTCCATCCTATTTCACAAAGGTGTTGAGATTTAGCCACAGTCGGCTGGTAAAATCCAGCATCACCCTCAGCATCCAGGGTCCGAAGATGATGATGGACACCATTACCACCACGATCTTGGGGATGAAGGTTAGGGTTTGCTCCTGGATCTGGGTGGTGGCCTGAAAAATGCTCACCACAAGCCCTACCAACAGTCCCAGGCCTAAAATTGGGCCACTGACAAGGAGCACTGTAGTTAAGGCCTCCCGGGCCAGATTTAAGACAAATGCCTCATCCATTTTCTTCCTCCTAGAAGCTCAAAAGCAATGATCGCACCACGAGATTCCAACCATCAACTAAAATAAACAATAAAATCTTAAATGGCAAGGAGAGCATCACCGGAGGCAACATCAGCATCCCCATAGACATCAGGGCGCTGGCCACTACCATATCAATTACAATAAAGGGCACATAGATAATGAAGCCCATCTGAAAGGCAGTTTTCAGCTCGCTGATGGCAAAGGCTGGAATCAGGGCCACAGTTGGCACCTTTTCCTTGTTTTCAGGCCTCGGATAGTCACCTAGCTTCAAAAATAACTCCAAATCCTTTTGCCGGGTCTGCTTGAACATAAACTCCCGCACAGGTTTTAGCCCCGCCTCCAGTGCCTGCTCTTGGGTAATTTCGCCTGCAAGGTAGGGCCCCAATGCATCCTGTTGGATCTGGTGCCAGGTTGGAGCCATGGTGAAAAACGTGAGAAAAAGGGCTAGCCCCACCAGCACCTGGTTTGGCGGCACCTGGTTTGTGGCCAGGGCGCTGCGGGTGAAGGAGAGCACAACCACGATCCTGGTGAAAGAGGTCATCATGATCAGGATCGCCGGTGCCAAGGAGAGAATGGTGAGCAGCGCCAGTAACTGGAGGCTAGCTGCAGTCTCCCCTGGGGTGGTGGCTGTGCCCAGCCCCAGTTCTAATTTAGGAATCTGGACAGCTAATGCTCTACTGCCCCACAAGGCCAGCACCAACAGCTGGGATGCGATTGTGAGCCCTTTCCTGTTCAATCCCGTTGCCCCTTTTCCCGTTTTTGAAAGACAGTGCGTATTTTCTTCAGCCGCTGGATCTGTCCACCTAAAATCTCATCAAACTGGGGTAGCTCCTGATCCACTGGCTTCTGGGCTAAATCCTGGGCCTCCTGTCCCCGATATGCCCGGAGCAAATTTAGGCTCCCCTCTGCCCCTCCCAGGAAAAAAACTTCCTCCCCCACCTTTACTAAATAGAGGGTCTTGCCCTGGGCAAGCGGGGTACGTTCCAGTACCACAATTTTGCCCCCTCCTCCTGGGTTCTGCTTCCCCCAAAAGCGAACTGCCAGGTAGATTAGGGGAATAATCAAAAGGAGCCCGCCGATTACCCTTACCGCCTCGATCCAAAGGGATGGCTGCCATGCTTCTGTTTGAGCCCAGGCTACAGGCATCAGGCCCCAAAGAAGGGCTCCGCTGAAAAATAGCTTCCGCATTTTACCCCACAGCTTTCTTGATGGCTTCCAATACTCGCTCTGGCTGGAAGGGTTTCACAATAAAATCTTTAGCTCCGGCCTGAATTGCATCGATCACGAGCCCCTGCTGCCCCATGGCACTGCACATGATCACGATCGCTTCTGGATCCTGGGCCCGGATTTCCTTCAAGGCTGTAATCCCATCCATCTCAGGCATGGTGATATCCATAGTTACAAGCTCTGGTTTCAACTCGCGAAACAATTCCACAGCCCGCTGACCGTTTTCTGCTTCCCCTACGATTTCATATCCTCCCCGCACCAGGATATCCCGGAGCATCATCCTCATAAATGCTGCATCGTCTACGATCAAGACCCTCTTGGCCATCTTCGGTCTCCTTTCAAGTTAAAAAATTTAATTGCTTGCTATTTCGCAGCTTGTTTTTCCTCTCGAACCAGGTCCGTGATCTTAATTCCAAAGTTTTCATCGATCACCACAACTTCACCTTTAGCAATTAATTGCCCATTGACGAGCACATCCACAGGCTCCCCTGCCAGCTTGTCTAGCTCCACCACAGAGCCCCCACTGAGATTGAGGATCTCCCGGATTCTCATCCGAGCCCGGCCCAATTCCACTGTAACCTCCAGGGGCACATCCATGATCAGATCCATTTTCTGCCCTCCACCCTCGGGTCTTTGGCGCAGGGGCATAAATTGGGCAGGCTGCACTGTAGGTATGCCTTGGGTCTCCTGGAGGAGAGGGGCTGGAGGTATGTTTTGCTCAGGTGCGATTGGTAGCTCCACGGGCATAGGATTTTCCACCTCCTGTGGCTGCTGCTCTCCCATGAGCATGGCAACCATTTGTTTGGCTAAGGGAAGTGGCATTAGTTGCATAATGGTGCTATCTAGACTGCCATCTATATTGATACGAAAAGCCACCTTCACTAGTAATTCTTCCTCGCCGATGGGCATAATGTTTAAGGTTTCCTGGGCTTGGGCCACCAGGTTAGTTTCTGGTGCAGAGATGAGAATCCGCTGCTCTAGCATGGTAGACATGGCTGTGGCAGCAGCGCCCATCATCTGGTTCATCGCCTCACTTAAGGCAGAAAGCTCTAGCTCCCCCAATTGGGGGTGTTCCTCCACCTCTCCATCAAAGCCCATCATCAGCTGAGAGATCACAGCTGCATCCCGATCCTGAATAATAAGCACGTTGGAGCCCTCTACGCCCTCGTGGAAATTCACCTGGACGCTGACGAAGGGCCGCTCATATTCCTCTTTTTGTTTACTCAGTGTAATCATGGAAACGCTAGGCGTTGTAATCTGCACTTTCTGCGAGATCAAAAGCGACAGGTTGGTGGCGGCAGCACCCATGGCGATGTTACCAATCTCTCCTATTGCATCTTGCTCTATGGCAGTAAGATAGTCGTCGACCTCTGGCTCAGTTTTAGTGTTATCCCCTCCCTGGAGAAGAGCATCAATTTCCGCCTGGGTCAGCTGTTGGTTCATCTGTCTCAACTCCTTCTGTTGCTTCATCTAGAGCCTGGGCGATCTGTACCCCCATATGCCTGCCCACATACCCCGGATGCCCTACAAACTTCACGTGTGACCCAACCTGGAGCTCCACAAGCCCCTTTCCCTGGCCTCGGAGGGGAATTACATCTCCCACACCCAGATCCAGAACCTCTCCCACAGACAGGGTTGCCCTGCCCATAACTGCACTTACCGGCACCACTGTCTGTTGGATCCGCCGGGCAAGGTTTTGGATGTTCTCTGGCTGGGAATCAGGTTTTGAGCCTGCAAACCAATAGTGGGCTGAGAGCTTGGAGAGGATGGGCTCAAGGGTGGTGTAGGGCAGGCAGATATTCAGCATGCCCCGGGCATCATCGATTTGAAGCTCCAATGTGTTGAGCACCACCATATCCCCAGGGGGCACAATTTGCACGAACTGAGGGTTCATCTCTAGCCTCTCAAGGGAGGGCTCCAGCTCCACTACATTTTTCCAGGCTTCCTTAAAACCACTATAGAGGCGTCTGAGGATCCGCACCAGAACTGTCTGTTCAATATCTGTCAGCTCCCGCTCCCGGATCTGGCCTCCTCCCTGGCCCCCTAGCAGGCGGTCAATAATAGAAAAACTCAAGGGCATATCCAGGCCAAAGATCACGTTTCCCTCAAGGGGCTCGATGGTGCTAATGAAAGTTGCACTGGGAGTGGGGAGGGATCTGATGAACTCATCGTAGGTGAGCTGATCCACCCCCACCACCTCTGCCTCCACGATAGTGCGCAAAAACGCAGACAGGGAGGACGAGAGGAGGCGTGCATAGGTGTCGTGCACCATCTGAATTGTCCGCAGTTGATCTTTGGAAAACTTATCTGGCCTGCGAAAATCATATTTTTTAATCCTAGGCTGCTTGCTCTCCTCTTTGACCTCTTCCGGAGCAACCTCACCTGTGGAGATGGCAGAGAGCAGCGCATCTATTTCTTCTTGTGAAAGAATCTCAGCCACGGGCTACCCCCCCATCATTGCACAACAAAATCTGTAAAATAAACAGTAAATACTTTTCCCTGGCCCAAATCCCCGGACAACTTGCGCACAAGTTCCTTGCGCAGGGCCTCTAGCCCCTGGGCGTTTTCCAGTTCTGCCTTGGTTTTACTCCTCAGCACCTGAATGATCAGATCCCGGATCTGAGACTCCCGGGTACGAAGTTTCTCAAGTTGACTCCCGCTGGTGCCCACACTAATGCTTGCCCGCAGGAAATGAAGCCCACCTTTATCCGCCAAATTAACTGTGAAGTCTCCTACAGGCATGCTCACCAGATCACGAGGTTGGGCCACAGTGGCCTGGGACTCGCCACCCTTACCAAAAAGATAGTAGGTGAGAAGTGAGGTTCCCACTGCCGCCAAGATCACGGCCACCAGGCCAATCCCGATGAGCTTGCCATCGAAGCCAACACCCTTCTGTGCCATAGCTGTCGTCCTTTCTGCTTTTAGTTAGGCTCGTTTTCGCTAAGACTCGTTCTTAAAATCACCAGATCTACCCGCCTGTTCTTGGCCCTGTGGGCAGCTGAGTCATTGGGAAAACGAGGCCTCCACTCTCCATAACCTGCCGCAGAGAGTTTCGTGGGCGAAAAGCCACACTCCTCAACGAAGAAGCGCACCACTCCAGTTGCCCTAGCTGTGGATAGCTCCCAGTTGGAGGGAAATTGCGTTGTACTGATCGGCAGGTTATCAGTATGGCCCTCCACCCGCAGCTGATTGGGGAGGGGCCCGATAATTTGGGCCACCTCCCCTAGTACTGTTCGGGAGGGGGGCAGGATCTCTGCTTTTCCTAGCTCAAAGAGGACTCGATCGGCAAAGCTCACTATAATGCCCCGCTCGTCTCGCTCCAGCTCCACTTTCTCGCTTAAGCCCTCTTGGGCCAAATACTCCTCCAAGGAGCGATAAGTCTCCTCCAGTGCTGCCATCTCCTGGAGAAAATGGGGATCATCCAAAATTGATTCCCCATTATTTGGCAATTGTCCGCTTTCCAAAATCCCCTGGCCACCGCTAAAGACAGTGTTCAGAGAACGGGCAACCTGTTGGAACTTCTTGGCATCCACCTGGGAGAACGCAAAGAGGGCAATAAAGAAGCAAAGGATCAGTTGCACCATATCTGCATAGGTTGTCATCCAGGCTGGGGATGAGAAGTCCTGGTTATCCGCCCTTTGCCTCCTTCTACCTGCCACTGCCTACCACCACCCGCTCCTCTTGAGACAAGCTCACATCCCCGATATTGTTGCGACGCACAGGGGAGAGAAATGCCTCTAGCTTCTCCCTGACAATCCTGGGGTTTTCTCCAGCTTGAATGGAAAGAATCCCTTCGATAATCACTTCTTTGAGAAGAATCTCCTCACTAGAGCGCACTCCCAGCTTATTGGCTGTGGGAATACAGACTAGGTTCGCCAACAGCGCACCATAAAGGGTGGTGATGAGAGCGATGGCCATGTTCGGTCCCACTGTAGAAGGATCCTGCAGCTGCTTGAGCATCTGGATGAGGCCGATCAGGGTACCGATCATCCCGAAAGCAGGAGCCAAAAAGCCAATGGTCTCAAACAGCCTCTGTCCCTGTTTGTGGCGCTCCTCAAGAAAAGAGAGCTCTATCTCCAAAATAGAGCGCACAAGCTCTGGATCCGTGCCATCCACTACTAGCTGGATCCCCTTTTGCAAAAAAGGATCCGGCAGATGTTGCGCCTCGTCCTCTAGGGCCAAGAGGCCATCCCGTCTAGCCCTTTCAGCGAAGGCCACCAAAGTGGCGATAACACTTTCAGGATCCTGCTCCTGCTTTTGAAAGATCTTGCCTGCAATCTTAAAAGTTTGCACTACCCTGGAAAAAGGGAAGGCGATGAGGGTGCCAGCGATGGCCCCCCCGAAGGTGATGGCCATAGAGCGGAACTCCACAAAAGTGGACAGGCTGCCACCGCCCATCATCCCCCATAAAATCGAGCCAATACCCAAAAAAATGCCCAGCAAAGTTGCAATATCCACTGAATTCACTCCCTGTTTTGCGGTTGCGTGGGGACGAAGCGAAGGGCACCCACCTCGCCAAAGAAGGCTTTGGCCCGCCCTACCACCACTTCCACTGTCTCTTGCACCAATACCTTGCGACCGGTGGTTAAAGACAACACTGTATCTGGTGTACATTCCACAAGTTCGATTAAAAAAGCATTAACCACGATTTGCCTACCATCGAGACGGGTGACGCTAATCATGACCTCTCCCCCTATCGCTTGAGATTCACTAGCTCCTGGAGCATCTCATCTGAGGTAGTGATCACCCTGGAATTGGCCTGAAAGCCCCTCTGAGCTGTAATCATCTCTGTGAACTCTTGGGCCAGCTCCACATTGGACATCTCCAGGTTCGCAGGAGCAAAAGAGCCTCGGCCACCACTATTTGCTGTTCCCAGCTGGGCCACGCCAGAGTTATTGGACTCTTCAAAGAGGGTCTGGCCCACCTTCATCAATCCTCCAGGGTTATTGAAAATTGCCAAGGCTACCTGCCCCAAAGTCTTGCGAAGGCCATTTGAATAGTAGCCTGTGATCACGCCATTTGTATCGAAGCTTACTCTGCCGGACTCAAGGGAACCCATGGGAAAACCATTTTGATTTATCAGTTCAGCTGAGGAATCCGCCTCTGCCAGCTGGGTGAGACTTCCAAAATCCAGGTTAATCGAGAGGGGATTTGCACCTGTAGCCAAGGTAAAGCTGGCATTGCCTGCAGAGCCGAGATTCAGAGAGCCATCGCTATTGAACTCCAAGCTACCACTGCCGGTACCAGTTAAGGTATCACCATCAGCCAGCCAGCTCCACTGGTTCTCTGCATCTTTAGTAAAGGTAACTTTCAGGGTATGGTTGATGCCTAAAGAATCAAAGACCTCGATGGAGCTGGTGATGCTCTCCCCCACCAGTAGCGCTGCATCCAAGTTCTTGCCTGCCTGTACCTGGCCTGTGGCCACAGCATTTATCACTTGGCCCTTGGGCACAACGATGGTCTCAACTGTGCGCCTATTGTCGATCTCGCCGCTGGAGTTTGCCATCCAGCCGTACACCTTCATGCCATTGGAGCGGCTAATTAGGTTCCCCTGACCGTCGAAGTCGAAGTTGCCTGCCCTGGTATAGTACATCTTCTGCCCGTCTCCAACTGCGAAAAAGCCATCATTTTGAATGGCAAGGTCTGTGTTGAGTCCTGTCCCCTGAAGGTTTCCAGGGGAGAAGAGGGTATCAATTGAAGCCAGCTGCACGCCAAGGCCTACCTGCTGGGGGTTGATGCCGCCCCTGCCACTTTGTGGGGCAGATGCACCTTGGAAGGTCTGGCTCAATAGATCCTGAAATGTGGCCCGACTGGCCTTAAAACCGTATGTATTAACATTGGCGATGTTGTTGCCAATAACATCCATCTTTACCTGGTGTGTTCTCAAGCCGGAAACTCCGGCGAACATAGATCGCATCATGGAAAATCATGCCTCCTTCTGCTTTTTTGGCCACCTCTGTCGGTCAGTGGCCATAAGGCCCCTTACGGTCCGCCTCATCAACAATAACTGCACTATCAATATTTGTAAAAATATGGTCACGAAGATCCTGTTTGCTGGCTGCTGTGATCACAGTGCGGTTCTCTATACTCACCACAAAGGCAAGCTGATCCACTAAAATCAAAGAATCCTTCGCTCCCTTGGCTCTGGCCTGCTCCACAGCGCCTCCGAGTGCACTAAGCTGTTTTGGTGAAAGTTTAATTCTGCGCTCGGTGAGCCTGTTTTGGGCATGGGCTGAAAAGCGCAATTGGCCATCTAATGCTTTGGCTAATTCCTGACCAAACTTCTGCGCTGGACGCTGCCTTTGGACTGGCTCGGGTCCGATATTACCTATGCGTTGTGTTTTCATTTTTTAACCCCTCGGATTTCCTCTAGTTGATGGAGATCATGCATTTCACCATCGATCACCAACTTGCAGACGCCATCGAACATGCGCACAGCTTCCACTTTGCCCTCAATACTGGCATCACGCCTAGGATCGTAGACCTGAACTTCCTGTCCTACCAAGGCTGCTGCCCGGCTTAGCTGTCCTTCAATCAAATTAATGGTGATAAACTGCTCCATAGTGCTGTTGAGGTTCTGAATCTGCTCGAGGGATGAAAATTGAGCAAGCTGCGCGATAAACTCCTTATCATCCACCGGTTGCATTGGATCCTGATACCGCAGCTGCGTTACCAAAAGCTTCAGGAAGTCATCTTTGCCTAAGGTCTTGTTGAGCTCGTAATTCCCGCTTCCACTGCCTGTTGCCGTCACCTGCATCTTTGTCCCTCCCTTCAAGCCAAAAAATCCACAAGTCCCACTTGCTCTCCTGGCTCACTTTGCGTAAGATGCTCCTCATAGTTAACTGCCCGTCTAGGCGGCCGATACCGAGATCTGTGCTCTTGCCGCTGCTCTTGCCCGAACTCCTGACTCCAGCCTAAAGCTACTTGACAGCGTTCCAGAACTAAGCCCTCTTTGGCCAGGCTTTCCCGTAGCTGGGGCAGATTGAGCTCCAAGATCCCCTTTGCCTGATTGCTCTCGGTGAGGAATTTGGCCACTAGCTGTCCTTCCTCCACTGCCACCCGCAGCAGCACCTTGCCTAGGCTCTGGGGCTGAATTCTCACTGCTAGCTCCTGGATCTGCTTCCCTACCCGCACTGTGGCCCTGGACATAACCTCTTCAAAGGAATAGGGTTCGTGAGGTGCTGGGGGCGCATCTAGCTTACTGGTCTCACTTGCCTTGCTACCTTGGTTAAGGATGAAACCCGGATCCGGAGGATCCTGGACTTGTTCCTCAAATGAAGGTTTTTCAGGCTCCAGCACAGAGGCTATGGCCTGGGGTAGATTGGAAAGGGGCTCTTCTTGGCTTTCTGCCTCGGGAGGAACCAGATAAACAAGGGGCGCTACAGTTTGTGGTGAATCCACAAAAGACTGGGGCTCCACCTGTGGGGGAAAGAGGGCAAAGAATAATGGCTGCTCTCGGTCTGGCTCTTTGGGTCCGAACAGAGGTTCTAAGCTTGCCAAAACTGCCTGTCCCACCTGGATCTGCTCTTTTGCCGGTAGAGACACTGGGGCTGTCAATCCGAATTTGGGAGCGAGGAACTTCTCCGTCTCCTGTGGGTGCTCCCCTGTTGCCACAGCTACTAGAGCCTCTAGCTCTTGTTTTAGCTCCACAGGAAGCTCTATGGGGCTTGCCTCAAGCTGCTGTAGCAGGTTAACAAGCACGCTTTCAGATAGGAGCGGACTTTGGCTAACCGTTTGAATCAAACCTTGCACGTCCACAGGGGCAATCTCCTCAGGGGAGAGCGCTCCAGACTCCTGTTGTGCCATGGGTTCTAAAGGCACAGGCGTTGCCACCAGGCTCAACAGGACCGCTGCCAGTGCAAAATCCGTGTCATCTTCCTTTGCGTCTGGTGCCGCCACTACTACGTCTAAAGGAGCTTTTGCTTCAATACCTAAAGTCTGGGGCGCTGCAGCATCTACGCTTAAAGCCTCCAGAAGGGACAGAAATAGTTCCGCATCCATTGCCTCTTGGTTTTCTATGGGGTGCATTTCCAGTGGACTTGCCATAATTGGCATTAACTGCATTTTCTCACCTCCTTTCAAAAATGTTTGTTTTATTGGGGGAGCGCTTGGGCTGCCCTGTAGGGCTCCATTTGCTCTAGGATCCTGGCAGCTGTCCGGGGATCCATTTTCCCCAAAACTTCTCGGGTAGTCCCCATCTCCAGTTGCGCTAAGACTTCTGCTGCTTGTTTAGGCTTCATCTTAGCCACGAGGGTGGCCTGCTGGGCAATTGACTTCTGTTGATCTTTCTGCTCTGTGGCACGATTTTCCTGCTTCTGGAGCTGGGCAATTAGATTTGCTGTCTGCTCTGCCTCCCGCGAGAGCCTCATCCTTTGGGCTTCAAGCTCTTCCCTTTGGGCTGCAAGTTCTTGTTCTTTCTTTTTTAGCTGCTCTTTTTCCGCGAGCAGGAGGGCTTGCTCCGCTTCCCATTCCTGCAGGCGTGCGGCTCCCAGCTCCCAAGTTTTCAGGGGGCCCTTGAGGGGTGTTTTTTTCAAAAGCCCCAATGTTTTTTTGCCTACAGGATAAAAGCCTAAAAAGTCAATGCTAAAAAGAATGGCAACCACTAAAATTAGACTGAGGAGGATTTTGAGGACTTTCATGATAATAACCCTGCCTCCTTCCGCACAAAGCTCAGCTGCGCCACCTCATCTAAAAAGCGCTGTTCCTCCCGGCGATACTCCAAAAGATGGCCTACTCGCTCCCGCTCTTTGAGCCCTTCGAGCAGCTGGCACTCCTGGGAGGCCTCAACTAAGCTAGCGCGTTTTCCCTCTAGGGCCTCTGTGAGCCTGGATAGCTCTTCCTCTTGCTGGGAAATTTGCCCTGCGATAAACTTAAGGTATTCTAGATGGGCCAGAATGCTTTTGATCTCGAGCTGGTCCTCTCTTTGGTTTTGCAGTTGGGCTTGATAGAAGAGGTGTTTCTCCTCAAGATGCGCCAGGCTCTCTTGTTGTTGTTGATACAGCTCTCGGAGCTGAGCTAGCTCTGCCTGCAGCACCTCTTCTCGCTTTTTCTTCACGTCTAGCACTGTCTGGAGCTTAAATTGAAACCGCCTCACCCTAATCCACCGCCTCTGTCCCCAGGGTTAGCAACTCTTGGAGCTCCTCCTGGAAAGAATAATGCTGATCCACGTATTGTTTAAGAAACTCTATGACACTGTCCCGATGGTAAATTGCGTAATCAATTTGGGGGTTGGTGCCCTCAGCATAGGCACCGATATTGATCAAATCCTCACTTTTTTGGTAAGTGGCTAAGATCTCCCGGACCCTTTGGACTGCCCTCTCATGCTCCCCTGAGATGAGATCTGGCATTACCCTGCTGACGCTCTGGAGCACCTCAATGGCGGGATAATGGCCCCGGGCTGCTAGATCACGTGAGAGAACAATATGGCCATCTAAAATCCCCCGCACTGCATCGGCGATGGGCTCGTTCATGTCGTCCCCTTCCACCAGCACTGTATAGAGCCCGGTGATGGTGCCAGAGATTGCAGTGCCGGAGCGCTCAAGCAGGCGGGGTAGCAATGCAAAAACTGACGGTGTATAGCCTCGGGTTGTGGGAGGCTCACCTATGGCAAGGCCAATCTCTCTTTGGGCGATGGCGAATCTAGTGACGGAATCCATCATAAAAAGCACATCTTTGCCCTGATCCCGAAAATACTCGGCGATGGCAGTTGCCACAAGAGCCCCCCGCACCCGCACTAGAGGTGCTTGATCTGAAGTGGCCACAACGATCACAGAGCGGGCCAGACCCTGGGGGCCTAAATCTTTTTCTAAAAAGTCGCGAACTTCCCTGCCTCGCTCGCCGATGAGGGCAATCACGTTCACGTCTGCTTCAGCATAGCGGGCGATCATCCCCAACAGGGTGCTTTTCCCAACACCGCTGCCAGCGAAAATCCCTATTCTCTGGCCCCGGCCACAGGTGAGCAGGCCATCGATGGCCTTGACCCCTGTGGGCAAGACCTGGTCGATCCGTTTTCTGCGCAGAGGATCTGGAGGCGTGTTGTAGACGGGGTAGAAAACGCCTGTGCCCAGCTCGCCTTTGCCATCTATGGGCTGGCCAAGACCGCCTACGATCCGGCCTAAAAGTTCCTCTCCCACCTCAACTTCCAAGTCAGTGCCTGTAGCAATCACCTCAGCCCCTGGGGCGATACCGTTCATCTCGCCTAGGGGCATCAACAGTACCCGGCTCTCGCGAAAACCTACAACCTCAGCCCTTACAAAGCCGCCACCTTGGGTTTCGATCAGGCAAACCTCGCCCAGTCTCACTGCTGGTCCCTCACTTGTGATTACCAGCCCAATTACCTCGGTAACTTTACCATTAAGCCTGATGGGTTCAATTCGTTCCACTTTCCCCAGGTAGCTGCCTAGATCCGGTCCTGCCAGTGTCCTTCCCCTCCTCTGCCAGTTTCCCAAGTTCCTCCAGCTGCGTTTCTAACCTGGCGTCGATGGCGCCTAGGTTAGTTTCAATCAGACAGCCTCCCCGCCCCACCCTGGGATCCTCTCTGATGATAATTTCTCCGATCCCATCGGTATGGGCCAAAAGGACTTCTCGTTCAGCCTGAACTAGATCCAAATCTTGCCAGTTGACCCTAATCGTCACCTGACTTTCGCCTCTAACCCTCGTGAGGGCGTGTTTTGCTGTCTGGAGCACTAGCTCTTCCTTTTCACGGGCTAGCTCTCCCACAACTTTCTCTGCGATGGCCAGGGCCAGCTTAACTAGCTGTCGCTCTAGCTGCTGTTGGATCTGAGGGCTGGCACCTATAGCCTGAGCTAGCACTTCCTCGATCCTGGCAATTGTGGGCTGAGCAGAGTGCAGACCCTCCTCTCTACCCTGGGTCTTGCCCTCCTTTTGACCTTGGGCAAAGCCCTGGGTGTAGCCCTCCTCCCTGGCCTCTTCCTCGAAGATCTTGCTTTGTGCTTGGGCCTGGGCAATCAGCTTTTGGGCCTCTGCTTCTGCCTTTTTAAGAAGCTCCTCTTGTTCCTGGAGGAAAGCCAGATCTTCTTTCGCCTCTGTGGGCACACTCTGGGGCGTAACTTGAGACTTGGCTGGAATTTTTATGGGGTATGGTGTGGAGGCAAGCTCAACTTTTTTCAGCACCCTAGACAATGATCTGTTCCTCTCCGCCGCGGGCGATGATTACCTCTCCGGCTTCCTCTAGCCTTCTTACCACGTTTACGATCTTCTGTTGCGCTTCCTCTACATCTCGCAAGCGCACAGGTCCTAGGTATTCCAAATCCTCTTTGAGCATGTCTGAAGCACGCTTGGACATATTGCGATAAATTTTTTGGCCCACCTCGTCGCTGGCCATCTTCAGGGCTAAGGCCAGTTCCCGATTGTCCACCTCACGGAGCACCAGCTGCACAGATCTGTCATCTAAGGTGACAAGATCCTCGAAGACGAACATCCGCTTTTTGATCTCGTCTGCAAGCTCTCCATCCACATCCTGCAGGCCCTCCATAATGGTGCGCTCAGTGCCCCGATCCACACGATTGAGCACATCCACAACAGATTCCAGTCCGCCAGCTTCGGTATATTCTTGGGTAACGAAACTGGCCAGCTTCTTTTCTAAAACACCTTCCACCTCAAAGAGCACCTCAGGCAGAGTGTGGTCCATGGTGGCAAGCCTTCTTGTAACCTCGATCTGCTTATCACCGGGCAAAGAGGAGAGGATGATCCCTGCATGGTCCGGATCCAGATAAGCCAAAATTAAGGCGATGGTCTGGGGATGCTCATTTTGAATAAAGTTCGCCAGCTGCCCAGGATCAGTTTTTCTAGCAAAATCAAAGGGCCGCACCTGAAGGGATGCTGTAAGTCTGCCGATGATCTCTTGGGCTTTTCCCTCGCCTAAGGCCACCTCTAGTACTTGGCGGGCATAGTTGATGCCGCCCAGTGTGATGTATTCTTGGGCTTGCACTAATTGCCCAAATTCCGAGATCACATCATCTCGCACTTCAGGTTGCACCTGGCGCACATTGGCGATTTCCATAGTTAGCTGTTCGATATCATCTTCATGTAAATGTTGAAAAACACTGGCCGAAAGCTCTGGACCTAAGGTGATAAGCAGAATCGCGGCTTTCTGTCGACCAGTAAGTGGTCCTGTCCGTGCCATTTCCCCTACCTCCCTTGATCCTCGTGTAGCCAGGTCTCGATGAGCTTGGCCACCTCTTTAGGCTGTTGTCGAGCCATGCGCTGGAGCTTGTCCATATTATCCTGTCTTGTGGTATCTTCAGGCTCCGAAGCTACAGTGGCTGCAAGCTCCGCTTCTGTCTGGGGACCCACAAGCAGATCCACTCCACCTTGGGGCTCCTTATCCCCACGGAGGATCCGGTAGAGAAGATAGCCGGCAATTGGTATGAGAATAATGAGGACGATTAAATACGGTGAGATAGGAGACGGGGCTGGTTGTTCCAGATCCTGGGCCCAACTACGATCAAATGGCAGGGTCTGGATAGTTACCTGGTCTCCTCTTTCGTCCTGAAAGCCAACAGTGGCTTTTACAGCTTCCTCCACCTGTGTCTGCTGCCTGGGGGAGAGATTGCCATCCACCCACACTGTAGCTGCCACACGCTTTACCTGTCCCGGTGAGGTAACCTTCTTTTCCTGCTTCTTATTGAGCTCATAGGATGTGGAGCGCTCCCGCTTCTCGTAATTTGAGTTGCCCAGATCCTCGGCAGCATAGCCAGGCACATTGGATGCTACACCAGAAGGGCCGCCTGGAAAACTGCCTTGACCTTGGAAACTCTCTTCTCGCTCATCTTCAGTTTTCACAAGTCCGGAAGAGGTGCCCTCTGCTGGCTCATAAGTTTCGGTATTAGCTTCAGACCAGTCGAAGTCCATATCTGCATTCACCCTGGCCACAGCCTTCCCTGGCCCGTATACTCGCTCTAGCATGGACTGGATGCTGCGCTCTAGTTCCTTTTCGTATTTGCGCTTCAACTCCAGCTGAGTAGCAACAGCTTTGCCTCCCATGGGACCCGACTGGGCTTCTATATCTTCCGAGAGGAGTCGTCCATGCTGATCGAGGATGGTAACATTCTCAAGGGCCAGGCCGCTAACGCTGCCTGAGACCAGATTGGCGATGGCCAAGATCTGTTCCTCTTTGAGGCTGCCCAATGGCTTTAGCTTCAGAAAAACTGAAGCTGTGGCTGGCTTCTCATCCTGGATAAAAAGGGAATCTTGAGGCTGTACAATATGTACTCTGGCATCTGCCACCTCATTGAGCTGCCGGATGGTGCGCACCAGCTCTCCTTGCAAAGCCCAGTTATATTTCAGACGCCGGTCGAAGTCTGTGCTACCCAATTGGCTTTGGTTGAAAAGCTCAAAGCCTACAGTGCCGCCTTTGGGCATGCCCGCTGCAGCTAGGTTCAAGCGGGTTTCATATACCTTTTCTTTCGGGACGAGGACAGTTTTACCCCCATCTTTCAGCTGGTAGGGGGTTTCCTCCTCTTTGAGCTTGGCCACGATCTCCCCGGCATCATCTGCGGCCAAATCGCCGAAGAGGGTGGCGTAGTTGGGCTGACCAAACCAGTAGGCGGCAAAGATGATAAAGACTACCGTTGCAACAGCAGTAGAAACCAGAACGATCTTTTTGGTTTTACTCAAGCCCTGCCAAAGCTCACCTGCCTGCGTTTGCAGACTACTCAGTCCTCCCATGCCGGCTTCACCAACAGTTCTTTTGTTTTTAAATCAATTGTGACTTTCGCCACTGCCTTATGCTTTTCAGAAGACCCTTGCAGCACACCAAGAGCGTGAGGCATGGTACAACACTCCTTCGCGCCCGAAGGCGGTAATGATTGCCTGGGCCAGGTTGAGCCACAGATAACGCAACACAACTTGCCCGTAATAGATAAGTTTCCTTGGGGGTCCTAAAAAGAACTTCTTCCCAAGGAGCAAACTTTCCTCAAACCTGCATCCGCATGATCTCTTGGTAGGCATCCAACACCTTGTTGCGGACAGCCATAGTGGTCTCCAAAGCCAGGTTGGCACGAGTGGTGAGAATCATCACTTTATGGAGGTCGATATCCTCTCCCATAGCCAGCTGTAGGGTGGCTTGATCCGCTGTCTGCTGCAACTGATTAACCCTCTCGAGAGCACCTTTGAGGAGCTCTCCAAAATTGTCTGCTCCGCCACTCTCAAGCTTAGGATTTAGCTCCATTTTTTCCAATGGCAAAATTCTATTAATTTCCACGTCTCAATACCCTCCCAGTCATGGTCCAGTTTACATGAGCCGACGCGACTATACATTTATAGGCCATAGGTACTACTACCGGCCTATCTCCAAGGCCTTAGCCGCCATTTCCTTGGCAGCATTAATAGCCGTGACATTAGCTTCGTATGCACGGCTAGCTGTGATCAAATCAACCATCTCTGTCACCACATGGACATTGGGCATGGCAACATAGCCCTCGGGATTCGCATCGGGATGGCCTGGATCATAAACCAGTCGCGGGGGATTATTATCTTGGGCTATGCCCACAGCTCGCACTCCCATGCCCACATTGGGATCCTTGCCTCTGCGGGGCATCAGCACTGCTAGCTGCCTTTGGAAAGGCCCACCTTCAGGAGTCCTGGTTGTGTTCACATTGGCAATGTTGTTTGCGATCAAATCCATCCGCAATCGCTCTGCTGTCAGGGCAGAGGCGCTAGCTTGGATGGCATTCCACAGTCCCATCTCCTATCTTCCCTCCCTCAGTACCATTCTGATCTGGCCAAACTTACGATCTATTTGTTCGGCAAGAGCTCTGTAGAGAATGGCATTGGTCGAAATATTGGCCAGCTCCACATCTGGATCTACGTTATTATTGTCATTGCGCATGGTGGTAGTTTGATCTGCCCGTACCTGGAACTGAGCCTCGGGCTTCTTGCTTGATTCGGCGAAAGCCTGTCTCATCGCGCTTTGGAAATCCACATCTGAACGTTTGAAGCCCGGCGTATTTACATTTGCATAGTTATTGGCCAACACTCTGTGACGTAGGGAGAGTCCATCTAAGGCCTGCTCAAGTAGCAGGCTTGTCCGCTCCATTAGCATCAGCAAACCCCCTCTTTTAAAAATAAAAAAGACAACTAAATGTTGCCAGTTCCCCATTGCTATAGCTATCCCAATGGGATTATATGGCAACCCGGCCGCCATCGCCTGCCCTGTAGCAGACATTAGGCCCGCAGCTTTGCGTCTCTATCTTTCGACAGATTTGCCTTTATCAGTTACTCAATAGTCTTTATCTTTGTTTAAATTAATACCCTAATTTACTTTGATTCGACATTCTCCAACAAAATCCTTCTTGAATGGCAAAAATTCCCTAAAACTTCCAGCTGTTGGCCAGCTGCCATCTCTGATGAGGCCAATAGCTCACCTCAAAGCTTCCTCGATTGGGCCTGAAGGTGAATTTGAGGGTCTGAGTATCTTCCCACCAGTCGCCTGTAAGCTGAACCCCTGAGGTCTTAACTATCCCTGACCACTGGGGACTATAGCCGGCACGATTTTGATAGCGGAAGGTGAAGACGGAATACGTAATCTGTCCCCCTCTATTATTCCAAGTCTTTGCTGCCAAATTGTAGTCAAGCTGCATGTTAAGCCTACCCTGGGGTAAATTCAGAACATAATTTCCCTCAGTCCGTACCAGCTCTCGGATCCCAGGGGCAAAATGAAAACGGTTATCCGCTGAAATAGGCCCCAGCTTGATCTTAGATGAAAGCCAGAATTCTCGCCAGATCTGCTCTAGATAATCATAACGACTAAATAGCTCCCAGCCCCCCAAGAGACTCGCGAAGGTGCTTTTTAGGGATACCTCTCTCTTATCCCATTCTCTGTCGAAGAGGAATGGGGTACTGCCCTGCACCCTCTTCCTTTGAACCCGAATGGCAGTCAGGGGGATAAGCTGTCCTTTCAAGCTGAAGTTTAACTCTCCCGAAAGAGCACGCAGCTGGGAGCTGCCATAGCCTGCCTCCTGCCAGCGACCTTTGCCTGCCAAGGATAGGGGACCTAGTTGCCAGTGAGGGGTTAGAGCTTCAGTCCAGAGCATAGTTCGCTCCCCACGCTCAAGCTCCTCCTTACGATTCCATTCCCAGTAATAGCCGTGTATTGCCCCCAGCTTTATTGACTTTCCCTGACCGCTCACATATAGCTCTTGCCCTCGCAGCCGCTGCCAAGGCTGGGATTCTCGATTGGGAAGACTCCACTGATTTATGTATGCTTCTCGAAGATAGGCGTTAGCGCCCCAATTTCCCCAAGGGACTTTTTGGGCATACTGACAAGACCACTCCTGTGCCCTTTTCCCAGAGGGGAACAAGACCCCGAGCCCCCAAAGGGATAGTCCCACCTCAGGGTAATCCCAAGAGCCTTGCCAGATCCGCCAATTATTGGCTTTGGAGGTAACCAGCTGCCTTCCTGACAGAGAGGCAGAAAATCTACCCCTGTTGGTCTGCCAGCTGAGGTTTGGAGAAAAAATCAGGTCCTCGCTGCCAGGTAAGGTGAGATATTGGCCAGCGAAGGTGGCTTTGAAGCCTCCCCTTTGGTGGCCCAGGTTGTATTTTACAGTTCGCTCACCAGCTGGCCAATCCGTTTTTGTCTCCACAACCAGGGCAGTGGCAGAGGAGATATAGATTAGCAAAAAAGCGACAATTTTTCTCAAAAAAGCACTTCCATCCTATTGGGTAATCTCCAAACCATTTTAGCAACTTTTTCCATTAAAAGAAAGACCCCAGAAGATAAAAGCACAACAGCGGACTTGAGGATACAAAAGAAGCCCTGACCACAGTGGCCAGGGCACAAGTAATCATAGAGAAGATAGGACTCGGGTCTGTTGGCCTGAGCTGAAATCAAGCCAGAAGGTGGCTGATTCCGGCCACTGCCTTCACATCTACGACGAAGGCAATGCCCCGGCCAGGCTTTTCCAATTGCGCCTCGCGAACAATTGTCTCCAATACCTCTTGGGATTTATCCTGGGAGATCAGGGTTAGGACTATCTCCTTTTCAGGTTCGATGTTAAACCCAAACAATTTCACCTGTTCGTGGATGCCTGTCCCTCTGCCTAGCATAATGGTGCCACCCTCGGCTCCTGCTTTTTTGGAAGCCGCCACCACTTTCTCTGCTGCTCCGCGGTTTACAATTGTGATCACCAAATCATAGCCCATCCTCTTCACCTCCCATTTTTTTTAGCTGCCTGTTATAAAGAACGCCTAAAACTAATACCGCAAGGATTGAGGCCAAAGCTACTAAGGCTACCATGCCAAAGCCCTCTTGGAGTGGGTCTCTGCCCTGGGCTTTGGCAAGGCCTAAAGTGATAGCAGAGACAAAGGTAACGATCATGGGCCCTGTGGCCACACCTGCAGCATCGAAGGCCACAGCTGAAAAAGGTGGGGCTGCATGGCGGACCATCGAAAATGCTAGGAGGTAGCCGGGATAGAGGAAGTAACCCAAGGGAATCCCATAGGCCACTCTCAGAAGAGATGCACCCACAGCTGTGGCCACACCAAAGGATATGGTCATCAGCATCAGTTTCCCTGGTATGGCACCTGAGGAGCCCTGTTCCACCTCAAAGTTTAGGGTGTGCACCCCAGGTTCTGCCAAAGTAATAACGAAACCCAACAGGAAGCCGATAGGAAGCAAAAACCAGCCTTTGAGCTGACCTAAGGCAAAGCCTACCTGCTCTCCTGTGGGGAGGATTCCCTTATATACACCCTGCAAGAAGATGGAAAGACCGATTAAGGCTATAACCACTCCTCCCAGAAGCTGTTTTAACTTTTCCCGTTCTAGCTTAATGATGAAGAATTCAAAGACTAAAAACAAGCCCACCAAAGGAATCAATGCCATTGAAACTTCAGCGAGGATCTTTGGAAATCCAGACCAAAGGCTCATCCCAAAATCACCCCCAAGAGCAACACTGCTAGCACTGGTGCCACGTAGGCCATAGCCACCAAGCCAAAGCCTTCTCTACCCTTTCCTCCCAAGGCTGAGGCCACACCCATCCCCAAAGCTAAGTTAAAGGGAACCAACAGGGGACCTGTGGTGACACCCCCTGCATCGAAAGCAATAGAGAAAAATGATTTAGGAGCAAATGGTGCCAACGCGATCATCAGACCAAAGCTAATAACTAGCAGATAACTCACAGGAAAGCCCAAGAGAAATCGCAGCATAGCCAGGGCCATGAAAATGGCTACGCCCAGGGCAATGGTAAGGATCAGGGTACTTTGCCCTAAAACTGGCGAGACTGACTCCACCTGTCTTGCCAAAATCCGCACATTGGGCTCTGCTACTGTAACTAGAAACCCCAACAAAAAGCCAAAGAAGATCACCAGCCAGGCTTTTCCAGTCTTAGGCAATGCCCCGCCCAAATATTCACCCATAGGCAACAGGCCCAGTTGGGTACCCAATAAAAAGAGGATGAGGCCTATACCCACCAGCACGATACCCCCAAAAAACTGAAAGAAGGTAGACCAGGGGAGCTTTAGGATCACCAGCTGCAGAATCGCAACTATAATAGTGATCGGCAAGATAGCGTTTAAAACTTCTTTTGCAATTTCTTTTATTTTTTGCATTATATCCCCCTCTCAAAAAAATATGTCCTCAACATTGTAGCAGATCATAGGGAAAAAGGGAAACAACTTCTGACTGTCTCAACAGGTAGAAAGTTAAAATCAAACCTCTGCCTCCCTTGCGTCAGGATCGTACAGCCAAATTTTCCCCTTACCGCTCTGCTTTGCGCGATAGAGCGCCTGATCAGCATGCCTAAGCAGGAAATCCTCATCACTGTTATCTTTAGGATAGATGGTAACACCTATGCTTGCTGATATCTTCACAGAAGTATCGCCAATCTCCATTGGCAGAGCTAACACGTCCCGAATGCGCTCAGCTGTTGCGATCCATTCAGCTTCCCCCTTGAGGTGAGGTAAAACCATAATAAACTCATCTCCACCTAAACGGGCTACAATATCTGTGGTCCGTATGGATTCCTGCAGGCGATGAGCTATTTCAACTAATGTCTGATCCCCAGCCTTATGGCCTAAGGTGTCATTGATGGGTTTGAAATCATCTAAGTCAAGATAAAGTACAGCGACAAACGTTCCTGTTCGCCTGCTATGGACAATAGCCTGCGCTAGTCTGTCAAAAAGTAGTCTCCTGTTGGGAAGACCTGTGAGGCCATCGATGAATGCTGCCTCCTCTAGCTTCGCCGTATTAATCTTCAATCTTACTATTGTCCACGCCAGGGATGTTAAAATGAAGCAGGCGAACACCCCTGCACCAATTTTCAAGATAATTCCCTGTTTATCTTCCCAGCCATCTTGGGGTGAAACGCTTAAGACCCAAGTTGCGTTTGAAACTTGAAGAACTCTTTCCTCAGGCTCTACTACCGCCGCTTTAGATGCTGCAATAATCTCCCTCTTACCTGTGGCGGGGTTACCCCGCCACAGTTCATACGCTAGCCCGTGTTCTTCTAAATTGGCAAGACCTATTTTTTCAAGGATCTTGTTGATATTGATTACAGTATTGGTGAAGCCCCAAAAATGGGATCTTCCCCTGACATCTGTCAAAAATATTGGTAAACGGCCAATCGCACCATAGCCTCCTTGGATCAGCTTAAAAGGCCCGGCTAAGGTAAGCTTTCCGCTCTCTTTTGTATATCTTGCCTCTGCCACCCTTTCTTTATCTTTGAATAAATTGTGTCCTATAGCTCCTTCATTACCTTTGAGAGGAACCACCTGCTTTACTATGCCATCTGGTGCCAGCTGAATGGAGCTGAGGCCAGTATATAAAGGAAGGGTCTCGCTGGCAAAACGCTCGAAGTCGTGGATAATTCCATCTCCTTGATAAAGCAATGCTGCCACTGTGTAGTTTGCGGATAAATTGTGCTCGATGACCCCTTTAAGTTTTTCTATATAATTGCCAGCGATGTGTTCTACTTCTGCTCTAGCAATTTTTATTCGATTCCCCTCTGAGCGACAAATCACTGCTGTGCAAATAACAGCTGAAATTAGTAAGACCACAAGCCCTACAATCCAGGGACAATACATTAATGAAAGAATGCTAGTTTCTTCGTTCCTCTGTTTTCCCACTCTAGCTCAACACTCCTTAACTATTGGGTTCTTCAACCTCTATATTGTATAGCACATTTAAACAAAATACCAGTATACAACTTTTTTTGACCTCTTTGCAACTTTGTTTGTCTTTTCCTCAGGGCAATCGCATAAAACCGCAGAAAAAGGCTAAACAAACCAACAAGAGCGGCGCATGATGCAAAGAGACAGAGCGGGAGGTAACGGCATACATTACTTGTTGTGGTAATCGCAGTCAAAGGCGCAAAAGGGCGCAGCAGACCAGAGGTTGATCTGCCTTAAAATCGACCTCCGGTTACTAAAAACATGAAGATGTGAGAGCTATTTGACGGCTCCGGGAACTATTTCAAAGAGCAGCCTGCAAACAGCGTCTGGATTATTACGGTAGTATATTTGCTTCGCCTTTACCGATTTGTTTTGAACATCGCTATCCAATTTTAACAGATTGTAGATGATTTTTCGCATTAATCCAATGTTTTCTGTTGCATGTCCCTTTCTTGCCGTACAGCGGTCTTCCCGTAAAGTGTCATCCAGAACCCAGTGCAGGCTGTTCTCAATTGCCCAGTGGTTTCTCGAAATACACGCAAATTCTTCAACATTCATTGGCCTGCTGATGATATAGGTTTGTGTTTCTACCGTGGGCTCTTCGTCCAAAACATTCCTGTCTTCTCCACGATGAATGACAAGGCGTTCCCTGACGACCATGCCAATAGCAGCTACATCCGGCCATTCATCTTTGATGACACAAGGGACGTCATTCCAGAGATAATAGTTTCTGCGCTCTATCCTGGAGTGACCTTGATCAAATTCTTGATGCATCCCTAACATATCGGTGAGCGGCGTTGCAATTTTAATTCCTTTTTCCGCATATTCCTTTGCTGTCGATGCTTCAAGCTGCTGTTGGGCAATAATCGTGTCCATCTCTAACTGGATATCTTTGTGCAAGTTCGGCTGATTTTCCTTTACCGGCAAGACAAAATCTGCGCCTTTGCCAAGAATAAGTTTGGTTATATCCTTTTGGCAGCCGATGGCATCTGTGGTCACAACGGCCCCCCTTAGATCCAACCAGTCCAGCAAATCAGGAATCCCCTTGATTTCGTTTGTCTTTGCCTCCACTCTCAGTTGCCCGATGCAGATGCCCGTGTCTACCATGAGCGCGTTGATCAGAATGGGTACTTTCTTGCGGTATACTTTTTCGCAGGCAGCGCGGATTGCTTTCCCGTCAATCGCCACATGCTTCCCCTGGGGGCATGTCAAGTCAACGATCCATTGAATGAAGCATTCGAAGAATTCTGCCGGGTTGATGATACTGAAGGCTGCGCTGAATGTGTCATGCGATGGGATGCCGTTTTCAAGGCCCAGCAACTCGATAAAATACGCCTCATGGTATTCCAGTTCAATCACCATATTCGTGAAGTCGGTATGTCCCCATAAAAGGCCGAACACAGTCAATATGAAGATGTCCAGTAGTTTGTGCCGCTTCCCCCGATTGTCACGCGGATCCTCGATGCTACCAAATATGGCGGCCAACGTGTTGAGCGACTCAAATTTATACCGCATTGATCTTAACTCCCACTCTTGCTAATACTTCACTCATTTGGGGTGTGACTTCCGATAACATATCGCATTCCTTCGTCTCAACCAGATACAAATCCGACAATGGCTGCAGATCTTCTATGGATATTCCCGTAAGTCGCTCGTATCTCTTACGTTGCACATTCAGATTGATATGCAAGTCGGACAAAGATGGCAGATCCACATTCCTTAAAAGATAACTTTTCGGGGAAACGTGGTTCACAATATGCAAGAAGGCAAAACGCAGGGTTTCCTTATCGTGGGAGTTGATCAAAAACGCCTCCGGAAGCAGTGATTGCAGCACAAAAGACATCCCATACTCATACACCCTTACTCTGTCCGTGGATATTTTTCTCACATTAGTCTTAATCACCCCTTCCCTAGTTATTATTCCTATGTACTCTTGCACTGGCTGTGGATATTTCTTTCCCGGAACCCGCTTTGATGTAGAACGATACAAGTAGTACTCGTTGCCTACCTTCTTTACAGATGTCCCCCTTTCCTTGAATGCATTAACCCAATCCGGATACTTTGACATACAATCCCTCCTCAAATACGTATAATATATTATACTATACATTTGAGAAAAAAACAATAGGGAATCGCACTTTTCCTGCAATTCCCTATACATAGTTTTACTTGCTACAGTGAGGGTTTTCGGTTTTTCAATTATCTTTTATGCGATTGCCCTGTCTTTTCCTTGACTGGCATCTTTTCCTAGTCTATAATGTAAACAAAACAACCCACTAATTGAGTTTAAGGGAAACCGGTGTAAATCCGGTACAGCCCCTGCTACGGTAACCAGCGACAACGCCGACAAAAGGCCATCGGATTTTCCGAGAAGGCGTCGGCTGAGGAAGACCTGGAAGTCCGGAGACCTGGCTCAATTGTGTAACACCATCTTCAGCGGGAAGAGAGGTGATAGCAGTGTATGCTATCAGAGCTCCATCCTTCAGATGGAGCTCTTTCTTTTTCGAAAAAAATTTGTAGGAGGAACGATTAATGAAAAAATATCTTGCTTTAGCAATAATTCTATCTCTCTTTACAGGCTTTGCCCTAGCCCAAGACCCAGACGGTGTACTTGTGATCACAGCAGAGCGTCTGCCTAGCATCATCTCTCAAACTGCAGCTAGCATCACTGTCCTAGAAAAAGAAGACCTCTCTACCATGGGTGACATCACATCCGCTCTGCGCTCTGTGGTGGGCACAGGGGTAAAACAAAGTGGTGGTACCGCTTCAGTTGCCACTCTCAGCATCCGCAACTGTAGTGCAAGTCAGGTGCTGGTATTGGTAGATGGTCTTCCCCTCACCGGGGCCCAGATGCCAGATCAGGACTTTAGCATTATCCCTGTGGAGCAAGTCGAAAGAATTGAAATTCTCAAAGGGCCTGCCTCCTCCCTCTATGGCGCCAATGCTGTAGGCGGCGTGGTGAATATTATCACTCGCAAAATTGAAAAGCCCTCAACTACAGTTAAGCTGGGTGCCAATAGTTTCAAAACATATCAAAGTAATTTCCTCTACGAAACTTGGGGAGAGAAATTTGATTGGTCCCTAGCTGGTAGTGCCAGCAAGGGACAAGATCACAGGCCCGATACTGAGTTTCAAAAAGGCAATCTTTGGGCTAAAATCCAGATGCCCCTAGCTGACATGATCCTCACTGGAACATTTAATCACTACCAAGATGATAAAAATATTCCTACTCCCCCATTAAATCAAGGCGATCCTTGGGGTAGGGCTAACCAAAAAGATCGAGAGGAAAGATTAACCTTAAATCTCAAAGCTGATGCCTTTACAGCTAACATCCTCTACAGAGACTACTGGCAAAAATATGAAGGCTGGAGTCTTTCAAAGCATAAAAATCAAGGTTTTTACATAGACGGCCAATACGCTTTAACTGTGGCTGATCTCCCCTTTCTGGTTGGTGGTGACCTAGCTTTCGATAAGGTGGAAAGCACGAACTTAGGTGCTGAGGCAAAACAGCTCCTGCGAGGTGGGATCTTCCTTCAGCAAAAGAGCCAACTGGATCTGGGGCTCATGCGCACAAACCTACGCTATGATTATCATCCCAGTTTTGGCAGTTACCTTAGCCCCAGCTGGAATCTTCTCATGCCAATCGACGAACAAATTAGCACCTGGGTAGGGGTGGCAAGGGCATTTCGTGCTCCTTCCATGAATGACCTGTATTGGGAGGATCCTTACAGCTATGGAAACCCCGAACTGAAACCTGAGACCGCCACAAATGGAGAGCTAGGAGTGCGGCTGACGCAAAGGAAACTCTCACTGGAGCTTGTTGCCTTCGCACGGAAAGTGGAGGATCTGATCGATTGGATGCCAACAGGTGACCCAGAAATGGACCCTTGGATGGTAGATAATTACGGCACTCACCTATTTTATGGTCTAGAAGTCACAGGCACCTTTAAAATTGTCAAGAGTCTTTCTATAGATTGTGGCTATACGCTTAAAGAAGGAAAAAATATCACAAGCAGGACCCAAACTCACTATACACCAAGACATACCATAACTGGTAGCTTGCAATTCATCTCAGGTCTTTTGACAGGTCAACTAGATGGTCATTTCCAATCAAAACAAATAGGAAAGCTACTTGTGGGCACAAAAAACCTTCCCAGTCGTACTGTTTTGGGCTGCCAGCTCTCATACCCAATCGGAGATGGCAAAATAGCATTGCGGGTTGATAACCTCACAGATACCAAATACGAAGAACAAGCTGGCTACCACATGCCACCGAGGCACTTCTCCCTTTCCTTCTCGCAAAACTTTTAAGGCGGGATCTACTGTGAGCAAGACTGGTCTTTTCCTTTGCCTTTCTGCTATCGTCCATCTAGGGGTGCTTTTAATTCCAGCTACCTTGCCCCAATCCCAAGGCCAGTATCTTCAGATGGACGAAATAGAGTTGGTGGACTCCCAAGCCGGGGAGTCCACTAGCTTCCCTATTGCCAAAATCCAAAAAAATAGTCCTCTAGCGCCTGCTGATGACCACCAAAAACCACAAGTTCCTTCCTTTAATGAGCCCTCCGAGGACAAACCACTAAACTCGTTTGCGGAAATCCCCCAAACTCCCTCAAAAGAACCAGTAGCTCCCCAGCTCTCTCCTTCTGTAATACCCGCATCTTTCGCACCTGGAGAGCCGAAGACAACAAAGCCCAGCACCATAGATGCTGAGCCACAGAACATTAAGGCTGAACCTAGTAAGCCAAGTTCAAATACTCAAATCCCTAAAGATCCCAGTGGGGTGCCACGGGGCAAGGAACCTGTATTTGAGCCTGCGAAAAATCCTTCCAGAGGGCTGGAGCCAAGTCCTATTAGCAAGGCTGAAGTTGCCAACCAAACTCCCACAGGGGGCGCCACTGTAAAGTCGGACACAGCGGATAAAGCCTCTGGGGGACCCAGTTTTGGGGCTTATCCTAAAGCTAAGATTCCCCAACCTCCATACCCACCATTGGCTAGAGCCAAGGGGATTGAGGGGACTGTGAGGCTGTCTGTGGAAGTACTTCCCGGTGGGCGTACAGGTCAAGTGAAGATCGAAAAATCCTCTGGTAGGCGTGATCTGGACGAGGCAGCAATCAAAGCTTTGAAAAACTATCATGCCTGGCAACCGAAGGTAGTGAATGGAAGAGAAGTAAGTACTTGGCTTCAGTGGGAGGTACAGTTCAGGCTAGTGGATTAGCTCCCAGGCATCGGAACTGCCGGGTTGGGAGTTTTGTGACCACCATTTAGCCCGATATTTTTGTCCCCGATAAAAAACCTCATCCCCAGCCTCATATACATTGAACCCCCGCCACTGGTCGGTTAACTCTTGCCAGGGGCTTTCCAACAATCCAGGTTTTTCGTTCTGAGTCCAATTTCTTGCCTTAAACTGCCTGCCCTCATAGATGACAATGTCATCTCCCCTATAGACATTAAAATTCCGCCATTCATCTGTGATCTCTTGCCAGGGACTTGTTAGCTCTCCTGGAACTTGGTTAGGACCTGCATAGTATCTAGCTTGGAAAACTCTTCCGTTATAGATTATATATTCGCCTCTTCTATAGCTGGCAGCAGGATCCCAGAGGGGATAATCTGGAAGCTCTCCACCACCGCTTGCCGCCTCTATACCGTCTTCCTGCGCAATCAGGCCATGGAGTCTACACTCAATTTTGTAGGAGCCATTTTCTATTGTGTAGATATATGTGCCACCTGTTGGGCAAAGTTTCATCTTCCCAGGCACATCAAGAGTATTTAATTCAACTGGATAGGAATCTTCCTTGGCATAAAAAAATGCAAGGGCAGATTGGAGGTTCCTCAGATTACTTCTGCAAGAGACAAGTTTTGCCTGCTCCTTTGAGGTCCCCATGCGCGGCAGGACAATAGCCAAAAGGATCCCCATCACCACAACTATAATTAAAAGCTCAATGATGGTAAAGCCCTTTTGGCTTTTCTGCCTATGGAAAATATTATTCACTTCTCTTGCCTTCCCCCATTTGAGAATTGTTATCTATATTTATTCTCTTTTTGCTATTAAATTCCTGCTTACCCTCACTTTAACGCCCACACGGAGCATGCCCCGTGGATTTCTCGGGCTAAATAACAAGTAGGCAATACTAATCTCTCCACAAGCGTTAATTCCCGTTTGCCCGACGGTACTAGTCCTTTACCGCTCACTATAGGTTTGCGAATATTCATACTTGGACTATAATCGTTTCAAATAGTTAGGTCGTATGGATGCACATTGGTGGTCACTAACGATCTGGATATGAATATTATATAAGTATCAAAGTGTACTTTACATTTTATTGTTTAGTTTTTTAAAAACTGCTACCTATCCTCCAAAGAGTTAATAGTTTCGCTTGGAATGTGTTGATGTTAACACCACCTTCGGACAATAATGTAAGGAGGAAAAAATGAAAACGAACAAACCTTCTCTTCAGAAGGCTCTCGTGGTCGATCCGACCACCGGATACCTGGTTCCAGACTATTTTGGTACCGCCAACTGGGCCTATAGTCCGCCACTGAGAAAATTCGTTGATGCATTGCCAGGGCTTGACTCTAACGCCTCAAACGCTTTGGGTCAGTACATCCCGGTTGCAGTCGCTGATAAGACGACCTATCCAGGCTCTGACTACTACGAAATCGCCGTTGTTGAGTTTAAAGAGCAGATGCACTCAGATCTACCACCTACTACGCTCCGAGGCTATGTGCAATTGTCCACTACAATCGTGGCCGGTAAGCGAATTGCTATAACCAATAGTGATGGTACACCTGTTTTAAAAGGCGATGGCACCCAGGCTTACGGTGTAGATGCACCACATTATATGGGGCCTGTTATTATTGGCACCCGTGACGTACCGGTGCGCATCAAGTTCTACAATCTGCTTCCTACCGGAGTTGGCGGTGAGCTCTTCATCCCGGTAGATACAACCATTATGGGGGCGGGGATGGGGCCCCTAGAAATGGATGCCATGCCCATGAATTATACACAAAACCGCGCTAACATCCATCTCCATGGTAATAACACCATCTGGATCAGCGATGGGACACCACATCAGTGGATTACCCCGGCTGGTGAAGACACTCCCTATCCTGAGGGTGTTAGTGTGATGAATGTACCTAATATGGAAGACGTAGATGATCCCCGCGATGGGGTGCAGACCTTGTATTACACCAACGCACAAAGTGCCAGGCTAATGTTCTATCATGATCACTCATATGGTATCACTCGCCTAAACGTCTATGTGGGAGAAGCCGCACCTTATCTACTGACAGACCAGGTCGAACAGGATTTAATCAAGGGTACCAACGAATCGGGTGTCAACCCGGGCTTGAAGAAAGTTCTTCCCGAGCTTGGGATTCCCATTGTCGTCCAAGACAAAACTTTCGTTGATGCCAATACCATCCTTGATACGGATCCTACCTGGGCTTGGGGGACAACACCTGGCACACCCAATACCGGTGACCTTTGGTACCCTCACGTCTATAGTCCCGCCCAAAATCCCTGGGCCCCTACCGGAGTAAACGCGTTTGGTCGCTGGATGTACGGTCCGTGGTTTTGGCCACCCACAACAGATATAATGCATGGGCCAGTTCCGAATCCTTACTACGATCCCGAAAATGCACCCGATCAACCGCCGATGATGCCCGCAATGCCTCGTCCTTCAATGCCAGGCGAGGCGTTCATGGATACCCCCATTGTGAACGGTACGGCCTATCCGTACCTGGAATTGGAGCCCAAGGCTTACCGTTTCCGGATCCTCAATGCCGCCGATGATCGTTTCTTTAACCTGCAGCTGTATGTAGCTGATCCTGCCGGCCACATCTCAGCTGACACGGGATATGCTACAGAAATCAAGATGATATCCGCTTGTGGCACGCCTGGCCTCCCTGCCGACTGGCCAAGTGGTGTGCCCGACCCGTCCTTGAAAGGACCGGACTGGATTCAGATCGGAACCGACAGCGGTTTCCTGCCAGCACCTGTGGTAATACCCAGCCAGCCCATCACCTGGAACCTGAATGCCACAACCTTCAACGCCGGAAATGTTGATCAACACTCGCTCCTTTTGGGACCAGCAGAACGAGCAGATGTCATCGTTGATTTTTCACAGTACGCTGGGCAGACCCTCATTCTCTACAATGATGCTCCCGCAGCTTTCCCTGCGGCAGACCAGCGCTATGACTATTACACAGGTAATCCAGACCTAACTGGCGAGGGTGGTGCGCCGACCACGCAACCCGGCTACGGTCCTAACATCCGTACAATCATGCAAATCAGGGTAGCTGCCTCTAACCCCGCGCCTTACGACATCACCGCATTAGAAGCAATATTTACTAAAACAGACACGAAAAGAGGTGTTTTTGAAGCATCTCATGATCCGATCATAATACCACAGGCTGCATACAATTCCGCATATAACGTTATAGATCTCCCTGCGGATGCTGGCAGCGCCTACGTGCAACTTCATGAATTCTCCAAGACCTTTCGACCAATAGACGCAAATGGAGCACTTCTGGCGCCTGTTACTCTACCGATCGAACCTAAGGCTTTGCAGGATGAAATGGGCGAAGTCTACGACACTGAGTACGGACGGATGAGTGGCATGCTAGGACTAGAATTCCCGGTCTCCAGTTCCAACTTCAGTCAATTTGTTGTCTACGGCTATGCCAGTCCACCCGTTGAAATTATCAAAGGCACAGCAGATCTTAATACAATCCCCATTGGCTCTGTTGATGATGGAACTCAGATCTGGAAGATCACTCACAATGGTGTAGATACCCATACCATTCACACACACTTATTTTCTGGTCAGCTCATCAACCGAGTTGCCTGGGACGGTGCTTTGATTCCACCTGATCCTAATGAACTAGGCTGGAAGGAAACCTTCAGGGTAAACCCGCTCGAGCATACAATCATTGCGCTGAGGCCGAATATTCCTACCCCCTCTCAGGTACCATTCGAGGTACCAAACAGCGTGCGCCTGATCGACCCGACAATGCCCGAGGGCTCTGCATTAAAACCTCCTCCACCCGCAGGATGGTTCGATCCATTGGGTAATCCAATTAGCCAAGTTACCAATCATTACGTGAACTTCGGTTGGGAGTATGTCTATCACTGCCATATTCTAGCCCACGAAGAGATGGATATGATGCACTCGATGGTGTTTGCTGTTCCGCCAAAAGAGCCTTCCAATCTAGTTGCGACTCTTAACGGTTTCCTCTTTTTCAGGCGTGTAGATCTATCCTGGACGTCCAATTCCACAAACGAGACTAACTTCACTGTTCAAAGAGCGCTCAATAGCACTGGCCCCTGGACCACTCTGGCAACACTACCCTCCGGCTCAACTTCTTACACCGATCCCATCGGGATTACGAATAACACTTACTACTACCGTGTGTTTGCTTCCAATACTGTCGGTGACACCGCAACTCCTGGCTTCCCCACGATGACAATCGACTCTAACTTCTCCAACGTCGTGCGGGTTAGCCGAGTTCAACCGCCAGCGGCTCCCACCAACTTGATTGCGAGGGTGCAGCCTGGACCTCAAGTTCGTCTATCCTGGCGTGATAATTCCATTAACGAAACCGGTTTTCTCATTGAACGTTCTGATAATGGTGGACCTTATTTCCCACTCGCCATAGTTGGATCAGGGTTTTTCACGGGTAACGTCAACTACACTGATAGAACTGTCAAGCCCAGCAATCATTATGCATACCGAGTCGCAGCCGCAAGTGAAGTTGGGTTATCGGCTTATTCAAACACGGCGATCGCTAATTTATAACGCCCAGCATCTTCTAATATGATAATCCCAGTCGAAATAGGAATTGGCTCCTCCGATATGCTCACATTTCCTTGGAATTAAAATCTAGCTGCAACTGCAAGCATTCAGTGACTGGATAAACTAGAACGATAATGTGGGTTTAAGGGAAACCGGTGAAATCGCTACAGCCCCAGTTATGGTAACCACAACAACGCCAGCAACAGCCATCGGGAATTTTTTCCGAGAAGCGTCGGCTGCGGAAGGCCAGGAATTCCGGAGACCTCAATGAATGTAACACCATCTTCAACGTGAAGAGAAGTGATAACATTGTCTGCTTTCAGAGCTCCATCCTTCAGGTGGAGCTTTTCCTTTTGAAAAAAATTAATTGCCTCTTTCTTATCGAGTCCTGCGAGGTCCCCAGGCGCGGAAGAAAAATAGCCAAAAGGATCCCAAACACCACAATTATGCTTGAAAGTTCAATGAGGGTAAAGCCACTTTGGCCCTTCTGGCTATAGAATCTTCTTTGCATTTCACTTGCTCTTCCCCTCCTGAAAAGTGTATAATTGACTATGTAAACTAAAAGGCCAGGAGGTTTTTGAATGAAAAGATCTATTATTAGCATCATCCTAATTATTACTTTTTGCTTAAGCTCTGCACTTGCTGCCTCCTATGTAGTCAAACCCGGAGATTCTCTTTGGAAGATAGCAACAAACCACAGCACAACAATCCATGCACTGATAGAAGCTAACAACCTCTCCTCCACAGAACTATACCCCGGACAAATCCTCGCTATTGGCGAGACCAACAGCACTTACCGGGGCCAAAGTGGGGACACCATGTATAAAATCGCAGTGAAAAAGGGGGTTAGCCTTACGTCACTGCTGGAGACTAACCCAAATATCGATCCAAATCGGATCTACCCAGGGCAACTCCTCATGATCCCAGCATCCGTGAGCAAGGCTCCATCAACCAGCATAATCCCTGTGAGCAACTTTGCTATTAAAGTAGCTGAATTAGTGAATGTGGAAAGAGCTAAGAGAGGCCTGGGCGCACTAAATTTAGACGGAAGGCTTACTGTAGTTGCTCAAGATAAGGCCCAAGATATGCTCCGGAATAAATACTTCTCTCACACCTCCCCCAGCTACGGCTCCCCCTTTGAAATGATAAAGAAGTACGGTATCCGCTATTCCTACGCTGGTGAGAACATCGCAAGGGGCCAGGAATCGCCTGAGGAAGTAATGGCGGATTGGATGGCAAGCTCAGGCCATAGAAGCAATATCTTAAGCCCTAACTTCGACACAATTGGCGTTGGTCACACGCAAGGCATTTGGGTACAGATGTTCATCAAAAGCAAATAGCTTTTTAAAGAGCTCGCAGCTTGTTGGGTCTCCATTCGGAAAAATTGTTGGCTGATGCTAGAGAGATGTGGAAAGCAGTCCGGTCCTGCAGAAGCTATGGTCAGCCTACCAAAAGAAGTTCAGCTACGCCTCTGATATTTCGTGGGATGAGGTTATTGACTCTGGTCGAAGGTTGTATGTGACGTACGGCGAGATGATTGGCAAGAATACATTCCTAAGCATAGAGAAGCGACCCGCATCTTTACTCTGCGAGTCGCTTCTCGTATTTTCAGATCTTTACAGAAAGGAGGCTCCGCTATCGCCACAACCCGCATCATCCCATGCACCCACAAAAGCGTTGCCCCGTGTCGAAGGGATTATGTCTCCAATTTCGGTGGACACGGATTTTTTCCCAAGCGGCAGGATAAGACCATTACCGGCAAAGTCCAGGATAGTGATGTGATGTATCATGCGGTTTCCAGGGAAACACACTTCCCCCCCGCGCCGCCCCTTTTGCAGAGCTCTTTTTTTAGAAAACTATTCCCAACCAAACAAAAAAACTGCTTCCCGAGGCAAGAACTACCCAATCGATGGGGCGCATCTTGAGTTCATGAAGCCGCGTTCTTCCCTCTCCACCTCGGTAGGCACGGGCCTCCATGGCTATAGCTAGCTCATCTGCCCTTTGGAAAGAACTAATAAATAGGGGAACCAAAAGGGGAATCATAGCCCGCACCCTTCGGGTTAGGCTACCTGTGGTAAAATCGGCACCACGGGCCATCTGCGCTTTCATAATCCGCTCTGCCTCATCTAAGAGGGTGGGGATAAAGCGCAAGGCGATGGTCATCATCATCGCTAGCTCCCCTACTGGCAAACCGAACCTTTTCAATGGTCCCAACAAATACTCCAGTCCATCTGTGAGGGCCACAGGCGAAGTGGTCAGGGTGACGAGTGTGGTGCCAAACATCAGAAGTGCCAGGCGCACCACAACTGTAAGGCCCTCCACCACTCCCTCATAGGTGACCTTCAGTGGACCCAAAGCATAGAGCACCCGTCCCGGATCTGTGAATGCATGGAGGAGCCAGGTGATCAGCAGCAACCAAAAAATAGGTTTCAGTCCCCGGAAAATCAATCTTAGGGGAATGCGGCTGAGGAGAGCAGAGAATAGCACCAGGGCTGCTACTGGAAGAAAACCTGGGAGCGTTTGGATCATAAAGATAGACACCACAAGCACAAGGCTCACCAAGAGCTTTGTGCGAGGATCTAAGTTGTGCACAGGAGATTCCCCTGGCACATATTGTCCAATTGTAACACCCTTTAGCATTTCTGCCTCCACGCGCTAATTATTTCCTCACTGGCCTGAGAAACTGTAAAAAGATCCCCCCGCACAGGCCAGCCCTTCGCACGAAGCTGCTGGAGGAGCGCTGTTACAGGAGGTGCTGCCAGTGATGCCTCCTCTAGCTTCTCCTGTTGACTGAAAACCTGCTCTGGCGTGCCGTCTAAAAGAACCTGCCCTTCGTTTAGAACCACCATTCTGCTCACCCGCGGTGCGAGCTCCTGCATCCGGTGGGAGATGAGAATAATTGTCCGGCCCTCTCTGTGGAGTCGCTCTACCACAGAGAGCAAGATGTTTCTACCTTCTGGATCCAGGCCTGCAGTGGGCTCATCCAAAATTAGAATCTCAGGCTCCATGGCTAAGACTCCTGCGATTGCCACCCGCCTTCTCTGCCCACCACTGAGGGCAAAGGGAGAGCGTTCACCAATTGCGGGATCCAGCCCCACAAGCATCAAGGCCCGCTGCGCCCTTTTTTCCGGGTTAGAAAGCTCTAAATTCCGGGGGCCGAAACTCACATCGGAGAGCACAGTCTCATCGAAGAGCTGATGCTCTGGATACTGGAAAACCATTCCCACCTTGCGGCGAAGTGCCCTGAAGTCCTCTTTTTGACTTGGATCCAGGCCTGCCACACAGATGGTGCCTTTTGGCGCAGGCAGGAGCCCTGCAATCAGCTGCACCAGGGTAGATTTACCAGAGCCAGTTTGTCCAGCTAAGCCCACAAACTCCCCCTGCTTGATGCTAAGGGAAACTCCCCTCAAGGCCTCCCCTGCCTGGGATGTGTTTTCGTATGTAAAGACGAGATCTTGAATTTTAATTATTTGCATAACCATGTCACCAAAGCCTCTGTAGTAAAAATATGGGAAGGAACAAGGATCCCACTTTTGCGTAGCTCATGGCCCAATTCCGCAATCTGGGGTAGCTCGAGCCCTAGCTGGGAAAGTTTTTGTCCGTGGCCAAAGACCTCCTGGGGAGAGCCACAAAGGGCCAGGCTTCCCTGGGAGAGCACCAAAATTCGCTGAGCCCTGGCAGCTTCCTCCATAAAGTGGGTAACTAAAATAATAGTAATTCCCTGTTGCTGTAGGCCCCTGAGGGTCTCCCACACCTCAAGGCGGCCCTGGGGGTCCAGCATGGCTGTGGGCTCGTCTAAAACGATGCATTTTGGCTTCATGGCCAGCACTCCTGCGATAGCAACCCGCTGTTTTTGCCCGCCAGAGAGCTTATGGGGTTCGGCCCGAGAGAGGTGGCTCATTCCCACCTGCTCCAGGGCCCAGTCCACACGCTCTCGGATCAGAGCCGAGGGCAAACCCAGGTTTTCCGGACCAAAGGCCACGTCCTCCTCCACTGTGGTGGCAACCAACTGGTTGTCGGGGTTTTGAAAAACCATCCCTACCTGTCGGCGGATCTCCCAGATTTGGTCGCTATCGGCAGTAGATGTGGCGATTCCATCCACCAATACCTCCCCCTCTGTGGGGAGGAGAAGTCCATTTAAATGCTGGGCTAGGGTAGATTTACCCGAACCATTGGGGCCGATAACGGCAAGAAACTCCCCTGAATTCACATGAAAGGAGAGATTCGCGAGGGCTGTGGTCTCCCTGTAGAGATAGGAGACGTTTGTCAGTTCAATCAGAGCCATGGGGATCCTCCCAAATGAAAAAGGTTAGAGAGTCGTAATCGGCCTCTAACCTTTCCTTTTGCATTATGTCCTCAGACTAATTCGATTAAAGCCGTTGGGGCTGCATCTCCCCGGCGTAGTCCTGCTTTCAGAACTCTTGTGTAACCGCCATTGCGTTCGCTATAACGGGGAGCGATCTCGCCAAAGAGCTTTTGTACAGCCTCAGGCGAGAGCAGATAGGCTGAGGCCTGGCGCCTGGCGTGAAGATCGCCGCGTTTACCCAAGGTGATCAGCTTATCCACTTCCCCTTTTACGGTCTTTGCCTTTGCCTCGGTGGTGATCACCCGGCCATGGAGAATTACCGATGTGGCCAGGTTGCGCAGCAGGGCTTGGCGTTGGGCAGTGGGCCGTCCTAATTTCCGCATTCTTTTCCCTCCTCCACGCTACTCCTCTTCCTGGCGAAAGGAAAGGCTAAGGCTATCGAGCTTTTGCTTTACCTCTTCCAGGGATTTTTTGCCCAAGTTCCGTACCTTCATCATATCCTCTTCTGTTTTCCGGATCAATTCTTCCACTGTATTGATTCCGGCCCGCTTGAGGCAGTTATATGAGCGTACAGAAAGATCTAGTTCTTCGATGGGCATCTCTAAGATCTTGTCCTTTTCCTCTTCCTCTTCCTGAGCCTCTTCTTGACTTTCCTCAAGACCAGTTAGATTAGTGAAAAGGCTAAAATGATCGATTAAGATCTTGGCTGCCGCGCTGATGGCTTCCTCTGGATTGATGCTGCCATCTGTCCATAGCTCGAAAACCAAGCGATCGTAGTCTGTAATTTGCCCCACGCGAGTGTGCTCTACATTGTAGTTAACTTTACGCACAGGGCTGAAGATGGCATCCACAGGAATTACGCCGATAGGATCATCAGGCTTTTTCAATTTATCTGCTGGTACATAGCCCCTGCCCTTTTGGATGACTAGTTCCATCTCTAGCTGGCCATCTTTATCCAAAGTGGCAATGTGCAGATCGGGATTTAGGACCTCCACTTCGCTACTGAGCTGGATATCGCCAGCAGTAACCTCAGAGGGGCCCTTCAGTTCCAACCTCCCGGTCTGTACATCATCGCTATGGACTCTGAGCAGGACCTCTTTCAAGTTCAGCATGATCTCAATTGTATCCTCCACTACCCCTGGAATGCTGGAGAATTCATGGAGCACGCCATCAATCTTCATGGAAGTCACGGCTGCTCCAGGTAGTGAGGAGAGCAAGACACGCCTGAGTGCATTGCCCAAAGTGGTTCCATAACCTCGCTCAAGAGGCTCAATTACAAACTTACCATAGGTATCCTCGCGCTTTTCGCACTCGATCCGTGGCTTCTCAGTTTCGTACAATCTTACACCCTCCTTCAAAACACGCCGTTGGCGCTAAGTTCATCAAGGCAGAGGGTTATCTTGAATAAAGCTCTACAATCAGATGCTCTTGAATTGGGGTATCGATCTGCTCGCGCTTTGGTAGCTCCAAGACGCGTCCTGAGAGAGACTCAGCATTCAGCTGGAGCCATTCAGGCACTGCTCGCTTGCCCAAATCTTGAGCCAGCGAGGCAATCGCAGGATGCTCCCGGCTACCCTCGCGTACTGCCACTTCATCTCCTGCCCTCAGTTGGTAGGAGGGGACATTAACGCGCTTGCCATTTACTTGGAAATGACCGTGAAGTACCATCTGCCTTGCCTCTGCCCTTGAGACTGCGAAGCCTAGCCGATAGACTACATTATCCAGCCTTCTTTCCAGTAACTGCAATAGGTTCTCACCGGTGATTCCCCGTTTGCGCTCTGCCATCTTAAAATAACGGAGAAATTGTCCCTCTAGCATGCCATAGCTCTGACGCAGCTTCTGCTTCTCACGAAGCTGCAGGCCATACTCGGATACTTTCTTCCTGCCCTGCCCATGTTCCCCAGGGGCATAGGACCTTCGATCGATGGCACACTTGCTTGTAAAACATCGGTCCCCCTTCAGGAAAAGCTTCTCGCCTTCCCGCCGGCACAACCGGCAGACCGGGCCCGTGTATCTTGCCATCAGTTACACCTCCTTACTTAGCTACACCCGCCGCCGCTTTGGTGGACGGCAACCATTATGGGGAATAGGCGTTACATCCTTGATCATGTTCACTTCTAGGCCTGCGGCCTGCAGTGAACGGATGGCAGCCTCCCTGCCGGATCCTGGTCCTTTTACAAAGACCTCGATCTCACGTAGACCATGCTCCATGGCGACTCTGGCAGCAGCATCTGCTGCCATCTGCGCGGCAAATGGTGTTCCCTTACGGGAACCCTTAAATCCCACATTGCCCGAGCTGGCCCAGGAGAGAACATTGCCTCCAGTATCGGAAATTGTCACAATGGTATTATTAAAGGTGGAACGAATATGAGCCACGCCGCTTTCGATATTCTTGCGTTCCCTACGACGGGGCTTAGCTCCACGCTTAGCCTTGGCCATTCTCTCTTACCTCCCTTAAGCCCGTTTCTTCTTAGCTCCAATTGAGCGCTTGGGGCCTTTTCGCGTTCTCGCATTGGTGCGAGTGCGCTGTCCACGCAAAGGCAGACCCATACGGTGCCTTCTGCCTCTAATGGAGCCAATATCGATCAGGCGCTTAATGTTCATGGCTTCCTCACGCCTAAGATCGCCTTCTACCTTGTAGTCACCGTCGATGATCTCCCGAATCTTTGAAACCTCAGCTTCGGTTAGATCCCGAACCCTTGTGGCTGGATTGATTCCAGCTGCAGCCACAATTTCCTGGGCTAAAGAGTGGCCGATCCCATAGATATAGGTGAGGGCCACCTCTACTCGCTTGTCCCTGGGTAGATCCACTCCTGCTATCCGAGCCATCGTTACACCTCCCCCTAACCCTGCTTCTGCTTATGCTTAGGATTCTCGCAGATTACCATCACCCTGCCCTTACGGCGGATGAGCTTACATTTCTCGCAGATCTTTTTAACTGAAGGGCGTACCTTCACTTTCGTTACCTCCTTGCCCCCTACTTGTACCGATAAACAATCCGACCCCGCGTTAGGTCGTAAGGGGAGAGTTCAACTGTTACCTTATCCCCAGACAATATCTTAATGAAATGCATCCGCATTTTTCCGGAAATATGGGCCAGTACCTTATGGCCATTGTCCAATTCCACCCGAAACATTGCGTTCGGAAGGGGCTCAATTACTCGCCCTTCCACCTCAATTACATCCTGCTTAGCCAAGTTTCTCCTCCCCTCCCCTACTAGGAGTCGTGTTATTTTCCAGCTCTAGAAGTTTTATGAGGGCACCTCTGAGCTCAGAATTAGTTACCTTCTCGTCAGCTTCCAATTTTTCGCCTAGCTCCCTGTCTCGCTCTCGGCGCCATTGTAAATGCAAAGGGTTTTTCCTTTTGGGATCCTCCAGCTTCCGTCTAGCCCCATCTGCCACTAGCACCCTGTCAGCTTCCTGCCCCACTACAAGATAGTGGTGGCCTCTGTCCCGGCCACTAGCCGAGCTTACCAATTGCCCCAAAAGCGGATATTTTACCATGGCTAGCTTTTAGCCTCCTGGAGGATAGTCAAAACTTTGGGGCCATCCTCACAGATAGCAACTGTATGCTCAAAGTGAGCGGATAGCTTGCCATCTGCAGTCTTCACAGTCCAATTGTCAGGGCCTAGCATCACCCTGGAAGTACCTAGGTTGAACATAGGTTCAATAGCTAGGGTCATTCCTGCTTTCAGCAGCAGTCCCCGGCCAGCTTTGCCAAAGTTTGGTACCTGGGGATCCTCATGCATTTGCCTGCCGATGCCGTGGCCAACAAGTTCCCGAACCACACCGTAGCCAGCCCTTTTGCCAACAGCCTCGACACTTGAGGAGATGTCCCCAAGGCGATTTCCTGGTTTCGCCTGCCCGATACCAGCCCACAGCGCCTCCTCGGTGATTGTTAGGAGCTTTCGCGCCTCAGAGGTAATTTCCCCTACAGGCAACGTTTGAGCGCTATCAGCATGCCAGCCTCCTAAAATGGTGCCTATATCGAGACCGATAATGTCACCGTCCTGGAGGGTAATATCATCTGGAATGCCGTGGACTACCTCATCGTTAATGGCTACGCAGATGCTACCAGGAAAGCCCTGGAAGCCTTTAAACGAAGGAATTGCACCGCGCGCGCGAATATAATCCTCAGCAGCCCTGTCCAGCTGGGCTGTTGTGATTCCAGGCCTTACCAGCTCACGCATTTTCGCATGGGTCTGGGCTAAAACCTGCCCTGAAAGATACATTAGCTGGATTTGTTCAGAACTTTTAAGGGTAATCAATTCATCGCTACCCCCAACTGGGCTTTGATTTGCTGGTACGTACCCTCTCGGCTAAGATTGCCGTCAACTGTGATTAAGATCCCTTGTTTTTCGTAGTAATCGCACAAGGGCGCTGTTTGCTCAGCATAAACTGCCAGACGTTTCCTGATGGTGTCCGGCTCATCATCTGCCCTGCGCTCTACAACTCCACCGCACCCATCGCAGATGCCCGGCTCTTTAGGTGGCTTGCTCCCAGCATGGAAGGGCGCACCGCATTTTTTGCAGACCAGCCGCTCTGCCAGGCGACTGACGATCAATTCAGGATCTGTCTTGATCTCAATAACAAAATCTAGTTCCAGACCCTGTGCTTCCATAATCTGAGCTAAGGCCTGAGCCTGAGGCAAAGTGCGGGGGAAACCATCCAGTAGGCAACCCCTCTCCCCGATTTGCCCAAAGAACTCCTCAACGAGGCCAATAATTACCTCATCGGGAACCAGCTGGCCAGCGCTCATATAGGAAGCTGCCTCTTGTCCCAAAGGGGAACCTGCGGCAATAGCCTCCCGCAAGAGATTGCCAGTGGAAAGATGAGTCAGGCCTAAATCCCGAACTAACAGTTCTGCCTGGGTGCCTTTGCCAGCACCAGGGGCCCCGAGTAAGATTATTTTCAAGCCCTTCTTCTTACTCATTTAATGAACCCCTCGTAGTTTCGCATCACCAAACTGGTTTCCAGTTGCTTCATGGTATCTAGTGCCACGCCAACCACGATCAAAAGCGAGGTGCCGCCCCAATAGATGCTGGTGATTCGGGTCAATCCCGAGATTAGATAGGGCATTATGGCGATCCCCGCTAAGAAGAACGCACCCACTAAAGTGATCCTAGTGAGCACCTTTTCCAGGTATTCAGCTGTGGGTCTGCCAGGTCTGATCCCCGGGATAAACCCACCATACTTCTTAATATTGTTCGCTACCTCAACTGGGTTGAAAGTAACTGCTGTATAGAAGTAGGTGAAAAAGATGATCATGATCACATAGATCACGTTATAGAGTACGCTGCGCATGCCAAATAAATGCTCATACTTCTGCAGCGCTGGAATAAACATGGCTAGAGTCTGGGGAAAAGCCAGCACACTTGAAGCAAAGATTACGGGAATTACCCCAGCCGAGTTGAGTCGCAAGGGAATGTGGGTGCTCTGTCCGCCCATCACCCTCCTGCCCACAACGCGCTTTGCATAATGGACTGGAATCTTCCTTTGTGCCTCTTGCACCAAAATCACCGCTGCGATTGTGGCGATGGAAATCACAAAAAATAGTGCCACGTTCCAGATGCTAACCCCGCCCTCGCCCACGGATTTCAAAGTGTTGGAAACGCTCCAAGGCAGACGGGCCACAATACCTGTGAAGATGATGAGGGAAATCCCATTGCCAATTCCCTGCTCTGAGATCTTCTCCCCAAGCCACATGAGAAAGCAGGTTCCTGCTGTCAATGTTAGGAGAATCATGGCAAGTGTCCAGTTGTAAGGAAGCAGATCGTCTGTCACGTACTGACGGATGGTCATGGTGATACCGAAAGCCTGGAAAAGGCCCAGCACCAAAGTACCCCATCTGGTGTACTTGGCTATAATCTTATGACCGTCAGCTCCCTCTTTTGCCAACTCCTCAAGACTGGGAATGACAACTGTTAGCAGCTGCATGATAATGGAAGACGTGATATAAGGGTTAACACCCAGGGCGAAAATTGTAAAGCGGCTGAGGGCACCACCGGCAAACATATCCAAAAGACCAAAGATGTTGTTGCCACCGAGATGCTTAGCAATTTCGGCGGTGTTTACACCTGGCACTGGAATATAGGCGCCGACGCGAAAAACCAGAAGCAGGCCTAGGGTATAGAGCAGTTTCTTCCTGATGTCTGCTACTTTGATCGCGTTTTGAAATGCCTCTAACACACTAGACCACCTCCACCTTCCCGCCACGAGCGGCAATCTTCTCCGCTGCAGCTTTACTGCATGCATCAACCTTTACAATAAGGCTTCGTTCAAGTTCCCCCTCACCGAGAACCTTGACAAAATCGGGGTTTCCTTTCACTAATCCCTGGCTTTTCAAAAGCTCAGTTGTGACTTCGGTCCCATCGTCGAAGCGATTGAGGGCCTCTACATTGATAACGGCAACTTCCTTTTTGAAAATGTTGGTGAAGCCGCGCTTAGGAAGACGCCGCTGCAGAGGTGTCTGGCCACCTTCGAAGGATGGGCCTTTGCCTCCACCTGACCGGGCCTTTTGACCCTTGTGGCCTTTGCCTGATGTCTTGCCGAGGCCTGAGCCAATACCTCTACCTACGCGCTTGGCAATCTTTCTGCTTCCAGGCTCTGGCCGCAGTTCATGAAGCTTCAACCTGATTCACCCCCCTTGAATCCAAACTTAACGTCAACTTACGCAATTTCCTCTACCCTTACCAGATGGGAAACCTTAGCTACCATGCCACGGATCGCGGGGGTATCCGGTTTTTCCACGCTACTGTATAGCTTACGGAGCCCCAAAGCTGTGATCGTGTCTTTCTGGTTCTGGGCATAGCCGATGGGGCTCTTGTTGAGGGTAATCCGTAGCTTCTTTTCCATAGTACTTCCCTCCTAGGCTAATTCTTCCACTGACTTACCTCGTAGAGCTGCTACCTGCTCTGCACTCTTTAGGGAGGCAAGCCCTGTCATGGTTGCCCGCACCATATTTATTGGATTGGCAGAGCCCAGGGATTTGGTGAGAATATCCTTGATCCCAGCAAGCTCCAACACCGCACGCACCGGTCCACCTGCGATCACACCTGTTCCTAGTCCTGCAGGTTTTAGTAAAACTTTACCTGCACCGAAAACGGCTGTGATCTCATGGGGAACTGTGGTGCCCACCATGGGTACAGTAATCATATTCTTTTTGGCAGAGTCAACACCTTTGCGGATAGCCTCAGATACGTCGTGGGCCTTGCCTAGGCCTGCACCAACGCGGCCCTTTTCATCTCCCACCACTACCAAGGCGCTAAAGCTGCGGTTTCTGCCGCCTTTAACAGTTTTGGAAACGGGATTGATACTTACTACCCGTTCTTTAAGCTCTGATTGTTCAGCGCTCATCCTTGCCCTTGCCATTATGCTTTAATCCCCCCCTCCTAGAATTTTAGGCCGCCCTTGCGTGCTCCCTCGGAGAGGGCAGCAACGCGGCCGTGATAGCGGTTGCCACCGCGGTCGAAGATCACATCAACAATCCCGGCCTCCACTGCACGCTGGGCCAGGAGCTCTCCAACTTTTTCAGCTGCCTCACGGTTGCCGCCGTATTCCAGGCCTAGACCTTTATCCAGGCTGGAGGCTGCAACTAAAGTTTTACCGCTTTCATCATCTATCAGCTGAGCATAGATATTGGCCAGACTACGGTAGACGTTAAGCCGTGGCCGTTTGGTTGTACCGACAATTTTCTTCCGCGCCCTCAGCTGACGCCGCCTGCGTGCTTGCTTACGATCAAACTGCTTGAACAAGTCCTGCTCCCCCCCTTACTTGCCTGCTTTACCGGCTTTGCCAGCTTTGCGGCGTACATGCTCGCTCTCATAGCGAATTCCCTTACCTTTGTATGGCTCAGGGAGACGCAGACCGCGAATCTTGGCTGCCAGTTCACCTACTGCCTGTTTGTCCGCCCCGCGGATTACAATCTTGGTTGGGGACGGAACATCCACTTCCAGGCCAGAGGGTGGTTCAATTTCTATAGGGTTCGAATAACCTACGCCAACTACTAATTTTGAACCTGCTTTGCTAGCGCGGTAACCAACACCCACGATCTCCAGGTTTTTTATGAAACCCTCACTGGCCCCCACCACCATATTGTTCACAAGGCTTCTGGTGAGGCCATGGAGGGACCTGTGTTCTTTGGTTTCAGAAGGCCGCTCCACCACCAGCTGCCCCTCCTCTTGCCTGACGATCATCGCCTGGGGCAAGCGCTGGGACAGTTCCCCCTTGGGGCCTTTGACGGTAATTGTAGATCCGTCGATTTTAACAGTAACGCCCTGGGGCAGGGGAACGGGCATTCTCCCAATTCTGGACATTATTCCACCTCCTGCTCTGCCTCACTTACCAAATATAGCACATTACTTCGCCGCCAACTCTGGCGTTTCTAGCATCCTTATCTGTCATAAGTCCTTTGGATGTGGAGAGGATGGCAACACCCAATCCCCCAAGGACCCGTGGTACTTTATCGTGAGATGCATATACGCGCAGACCTGGCCTGCTGATTCTCCGCAGGCCGCTGACAACCTGCTCCCTTTTGGTTCCGTATTTCAAAAACAGACGCAATACGCCCTGCTTGTCGTCCTCTATGAAGGTGAAATCCCGAATATAGCCCTCCTCCTTTAGGATCCTGGCGATCTCGCACTTGATCTTGGAGGCGGGCATTTCCACCATCTCGCGCTTGACAAGGGTTGCATTACGAATGCGGGTAAGCATATCTGCAATCGGATCCGTCATCGTTATCTAACCCCCTCTCTCGTCCCTACCAGCTGGCCTTTGTGACACCGGGTATCTCTCCGCGATGAGCCAGCTCACGGAAGCAAATGCGGCAGATGCCGAATTTCCGCATATATGCTCTAGGCCGTCCGCAAATACGGCAGCGGTTATACTGGCGAACCTTAAATGCGGGGGTCCGCTGTTGCCGAATCTTTTGCGATGTTTTGGCCAAATCCTTCACCTCTCTCCTTTAGGAATGTGCAAACGGCATGCCCATCTGGTGGAGCAATTCGAATGCCTCCTCATCGGTGTTGGCTGTAGTAATGATGGAGATATTCATCCCCCTCATTTTTTGCACTGAATCATAATCGATCTCTGGAAAGACCAATTGTTCACGAATGCCAAGTGTGTAATTGCCACGACCATCGAAAGCTCTGGTGGACACGCCACGAAAGTCTCGAATTCTTGGCAGGGCAATATTGATCAATCTTTCAAGAAAGTCATACATCCGCTCGCCCCTGAGGGTCACTGTGCAACCGATGGGCATACCCTCACGCAACTTGAAATTGGCGATGGACTTCTTAGCTCGCGTGATGAGCGGTCTTTGCCCTGTAATCAGCGCTAACTCCTCCACTGCCGCATCCAAAAGTTTGGGCTCGGCTGTGGCATCCCCCACGCCGATGTTCACCACCACTTTCGCTACCTTGGGGATCTGCATTGTGTTTTTGTAGCTAAAGCGCGCTGCCAGGGCACTTTTGACCTCTTGATTATATTTCTCCTTCAAGCGCGACATTCCCTCGCCCTCCCTATTTCAACTGACTTAGTCTATACTTCTTTCGCACCGTCTGCAGACTCTACTTGCTGTGCCCTGGGCGTCACGAGATGAGCCAACCCGTGTTGGTAAGTTGCATCCCGGACAGACCAGCATCACATTCGAGACAGCAAGGGGTGCTGGCTTTTTCACAATTCTGCTTTGGGGGTTTTCCTGGGTGGGTCTGGTGTGCCTTTGGATAATGTTAACATCCTCCACTAAAACCCTACCACTTTTGGGAAATGTCTGCAGGACCTTTCCCTGCTTTCCCTTATCCTTACCTGCCAAGATTCGAACTGTGTCGCCCTTCTTTACCTTCAGCTTCAACGCCTATTCCCCCCTTTGCTCCCTAGAGAACCTCCGGTGCCAAAGAGATAATTCTCATGAAATTACGATCCCGTAGCTCCCGAGCAACTGGCCCGAAAATACGGGTGCCCCGGGGGTTGTTCTGATCGTTAATTACCACCGCGGCGTTCTCATCGAATCTAATATAAGAACCATCTGGACGGCGAATGGACTTTACTGTGCGCACAATTACTGCTTTCACAACTTCGCCCTTCTTTACCTGCCCACCGGGTGTGGCCTCTTTCACAGATGCCACTATAACATCGCCCACCCGGGCATATTTCCGCCCAGAACCACCTAATACTCTAATGCATAAGACTTTTTGAGCACCTGAGTTATCAGCGACTTTTAACGTAGACTCTTGCTGGATCACTCAACGCACCCCCCTTTCACTGCCACAAGCCTACTTCGCCTTCTCGACGATCTGAGTCACGATCCAGCGTTTGTCGCGGCTGAGCGGCCTTGATTCTTCAATCCTGACGCGATCGCCCACTTTGCATGAATTCTCAGCATCGTGTGCTTTCAAGCGACTAGAGCGACGCACAATCCGCGGATATTTAGGGTGTTGCAGGCGTCGTTCCACCTGCACTACCACTGTCTTATCCATTTTATCGCTTACTACTAATCCTACCCGCGCTTTTTTCATCCTGGCCCCCCCCTTCAGGTCCGTACTATCCCAAGTTCCCGCTCCCGGATTACGGTCTGCACCCGGGCGATGGACTTACGCACCTGGCCGATCCGCATTTTGTTCTCCAGGTTGCCGGTGACAGCTTGGAACCGGAGGTTAAAGAGTTCCTCCTTCAGATCCTTTAGCTTATCTTGTAATTCCACCTCAGTGAAATCTCGCAACTCATCAGCCTTCACTGACATCACCACCCACCATAGTTCTCTCCACAATTCGGCATTTGATGGGGAGTTTAGAGGCGGCCAGAGTTAAAGCTTCCTTGGCCAGCTCTCCGTCGATGCCTGCCATCTCAAACATTATCCTGCCGGGCTTCACTACACTTACCCAGTATTCAGGAGCTCCCTTACCACTACCCATACGAGTTTCAGCAGGTTTTGCTGTGACTGGCTTATCTGGGAAGATCTTAATCCAGATCTTACCACCACGGCGAACGTGTCGTGTTAGAGCCACACGAGCTGCCTCAATCTGCTGGCTAGTGATCCAGCCTGGCTCCTGAGCCTGAAGCCCATAGTCACCGAAGGTGAGCCTATTGCCCCGGGAGGCCTGGCCTGTCATTCGTCCTCGGTGTACCTTGCGGTACTTTACACGCTTGGGTATCAGCACTCTTATTCGCCTCCTTCCACCCGCCTGCTACCAGTGTTGCCTACGCGCTCAGGTAGGATCTCACCTTTGTAAATCCACACCTTTACACCGATTTTGCCATAGGTAGTGGCTGCTTCGGTAAAGCCGTAGTCAATATTGGCCCTCAAGGTGTGCAGGGGTACCTTTCCCTCGCTGGCCCACTCTGTACGGGCAATCTCTGCTCCTCCCAGTCTGCCTGACACTGTAACCTTAATTCCCTGTGCGCCCATGCGCATTGTCCGGGAAATTGTCTGCTTCATAGCACGACGGAATGAGGTACGCCTCTCTAGCTGAAAGGCAATATTCTCCGCCACAAGTTGAGCAGTGGTCTCGGGAGTGCGGATCTCTTGGATATTCAAATGGATCTTCTTACCAAATTTCGCTTCCAGTTCCTTGCGGAGTGCATCTACTTCGCTGCCACCTTTACCAATAACCATGCCAGGCCTTGCCGTGTGAATGGTTACATTGATCTGGTTAGCTTTACGCTCAATTTGCACCTGAGCTATACCGGTGTTAAACAGGCGCTTCTTGATATATTTGCGAAGCTCTACATCCTCAAGGAGCTGGTCCACATAGGTTCCACGTTCAGCATACCAGTGGCTATCCCAGTCACGGATGATGCCGAGTCGCATCCCATGCGGGTGCACCTTTTGACCCAACCTTATCCCTCCCTCTCCTTCACCACAACGGTGATATGGCTAGTTCGCTTATCAATTCTATCAGCTCTACCTTGAGCGCGAGGCCTAATTCTCTTCATCGTAGGGCCCTCATCTACATAGGCGGCTGAGACAATAAGCACGTCTGAATTCATATTGTGATTGTTCTCTGCATTGGCCACTGCGGATCGCAGCAATTTGGCAATGGGCGTTGCTGCAGCATTGGGGACAAACTGGAGGATAGCCTCGGCTTCCCCAACCTTCTTGCCGCGAATCAAGTTTACTACCTGCCTTACCTTGCGGGGCGCGATCCGGATATGGCGTGCAACGGCTTTTGCCTCCATGGCAAATTCCCCCTTTATCTTACTCCTGTTGAACGCTCTGACCTACCTGCGTGCCCGCGAAAGGTCCTGGTGGGGGCGAACTCACCTAATTTGTGGCCCACCATTTCTTCGGTCAGGTAGATGGGGACATGCTTGCGGCCGTCGTGAACAGCTACTGTGTGACCTACCATCTCCGGAAAAATCGTGGAGCGACGCGACCAGGTCTTGATCACGCGCTTCTCGCCCTTATCATTCATAAGTTCGATCTTTTTGATCAAACTAGCATCCACAAACGGTCCCTTTTTAAGCGATCTTCCCATATTCCACCCCCCTTTCTAGGACTTTCTCCTTCTGACGATCAAGCGGTCCGATGGCTTGCTTTTGCGTGTACGATAACCCAAGGTTGGCTTGCCCCATGGTGTAACTGGATCTCGACCAATAGGGGAACGTCCCTCACCACCGCCGTGCGGATGGTCTACAGGGTTCATCACAACGCCGCGCACATGTGGCCTTCTACCCTGCCAACGGCTGCGTCCTGCCTTGCCGCCAGTTGTGGTCTCATGCTCAACATTGCCAACTTGACCTAAAGTTGCCATACAATCCAACAGCACCAGCCTGACCTCGCTGCTCGGGAGCCTAATGTGGGCATATCTGCCCTCTTTGGCCATCAGCTGAGCGCTGCTGCCAGCGGAACGTGCCAGCTGGCCACCCTTCCCTGGGTGAAGTTCAATATTGTGAATCACGGAACCCACTGGAATGTTCCGCAGTGGCAGGGCATTGCCCGGCTTAATATCGGCCCCAGGGCCACTTTCCACCCGGTCTCCCACAGCTAGTCCCACGGGAGCCAGAATATACCGCTTCTCTCCATCTAGGTAGTGGAGAAGCGCAATCCGGGCAGACCTGTTTGGATCATATTCGATTGTCGCTACCTTTGCAGGTACGCCATCCTTATCCCTGCGAAAATCTACAAGACGATATTGACGCTTGTGTCCACCGCCTCTGTGACGAGTGGTGGTACGGCCATATACATTGCGACCGCCTGTTTTCTGCAGGGGCACCACCAACGAACGTTCAGGTTTGGTTGCAGTTACACCGGAGAAATCCGCTATAATCATGCCACGTCTGCCTGCTGTAGTTGGCTTAAAAGATTTAACACCCATGTCGCCCCTCCTTCTCAGACACCTTCGAAGAACTCAATTTGCTGATCAGCAGCCAGGGTAACAACAGCTTTTTTCCACTGGGGCGTATAGCCTTCGCTTCTGCCCTGCCGTCTCTTCTTGCCTTGATAACGGAGGGTATTTACTGCCATCACCTTTACCCCGAAGATCTGTTCCACTGCCAGCTTAATCTGCCACTTATTAGCTCTGGGATCAACTGCAAATGAATACTTATTTTCCGCTTGCAAGTTGGTGCTCTTCTCTGTGATTAGGGGCCGCTTAATTATCTCTCGCGGATCCATTAGGCTAGCACCTCCTCTATGCGTTCCACTGCCTGACGTGTAATTACAAGCTGGCCGTGGTTGAGCAGATCATAAACATTGATCTTATTGGTTTGCAAAGCCAGCGCTCCTGGAATGTTACGAATGGATTTCTCCACATTCTCGTTCTCTCCATGAAGCACAACCACTGGTTTATTATTGGCACCTAGCTTCTGGAATACCTCAATCATGCTTTTGGTCTTGGGCTGCTCAAAGGAAAGATCCTCCAGCACAATCAGCGCTCCTGCAGTTAGTTTAGCAGAGAGAGCTGAGCGTAAGGCTAGGCGCCTCACCTTCTTGGGCACCTTATATTCATAATCTCTCGGTTGCGGCCCGAAGGTCACGCCTCCACCAACCCATATAGGTGAGCGATTGCTACCGTGGCGTGCTCTGCCTGTTCCCTTTTGGCGCCAAGGCTTTCTGCCGCCACCCCTTACCTGGGAGCGATCCTTGGTAGCAGCTGTCCCCTGCCTGCGATTTGCAAGCTGCATTCTTACAGTCTCATACATAGCATGCTCATGGAGAGGAGTCGCCCACACTGCATCGGAGAGCTCGATCTCACCATGCTTTTCTCCATCTTGCTTGTAAACATCTACCTTAGGCATTGAGGGCGCCTCCTTTCTTAACAGCTTTCTGAATATATAACAACGAACCCCGGACACCTGGTACTGCTCCTCGGATCACCAGCAAGTTCTGCTGGGGATCCACCTTTACCACCTTTAGGTTCTGAACAGTTACTCGGCTATTTCCATACTGACCGGGTAATTTTCTGCCCCTAAAAACTCTAGAAATTCCTGTAGGACCTAAAGAGCCAGGACTCCTATGATGATGAGAACCGTGTCCCATAGGTCCGCGATGGAAATTCCATCTCTTGATGCTACCGGAAAATCCCTTACCCCGGGATGTACCACACACATCAACATACTCATCCTCGTTGAATATATCAACGGTGATTTCACTTCCCACAGCTAGTTCATCATCTGCAGGAATTTCGCGCAAGTAACGCAAAGGCGCTACCTTCGCCTTGTTGAAATGGCCGCCCTCAGGCTTATTCACTAACTTGGACCTGATGGGCTCAAAACCAACCTGCAGAGCACTGTAGCCATCTTGCTGGGGTGTCCTTACCTGAACCACCGTGCAAGGGCCTGCCTCTACAACGGTTACTGGTATTGCCTTGCCCTCAGCATCAAAGATCTGTGTCATCCCAATCTTACGACCGAGAATTGCTTTTGCCACATCTGTTCACCTCCAGTCCCGCGTTCCACCATCTGCTAAAGCTTAATCTCGATGTCCACTCCCGCCGGTAAGTCGAGGCGCATTAGCGCATCAACTGTCTGCTGTGAAGGTGCGAGAATGTCAATTAAACGTTTGTGAGTGCGCATCTCGAACTGCTCGCGCGAATCCTTATTTACATGGACGGAGCGCAGCACTGTGTAGACATTTTTCTCCGTCGGCAGTGGGATCGGTCCTGAAATTCCGGCGCCTGTGCGCCGGGCAGTATCAACTATCTTGTCTGCCGACTGATCCAGGAGCCTATGATCAAAGGCTTTCAGCCTGATCCTAATCTTTCCCGTGGCCATCGTTGTCCCCCCTTGCCCCTGAAACTACGCTTCCTCCAGTTCTCACCGGACCTGGAGGAAGCTTCAGGCCATTTTATTGAATTATCTTGGATATAACGCCAGCGCCAACAGTCCGGCCACCTTCACGAATAGTGAAGCGGAGACCTTCTTCCATAGCGATGGGGGTAATGAGCTCAATAGCCATGGTGATGTTATCGCCAGGCATAACCATCTCAACACCCTCAGGTAGGTTTGCTGTCCCTGTAACGTCGGTTGTTCTGAAGAAGAACTGGGGACGGTAGCCGTTGAAGAACGGAGTATGACGTCCACCCTCTTCTTTTGTTAGGATATAAACTTCACCCTCGAACTTGGTATGTGGGGTAATGGTACCGGGCTTGGCCAGTACCTGACCGCGCTCGATGTCTTCCCGATCCACACCACGGAGGAGTGCGCCGATGTTGTCACCAGCTTCTGCGTAATCTAGAGTCTTGCGGAACATCTCCACACCTGTAACAACTGTCTTTTTGATCTCATCGGACAGACCAATAATGTGAACCTCGTCACCAGTCTTAACGCTACCACGCTCCACACGACCAGTAGCAACAGTGCCACGGCCTGTAATGGTGAACACGTCCTCAACTGGCATCAGGAATGGTTTGTCAGTTTGCCGTTCAGGTGTTGGGATATACTCATCCACAATATCCATTAGCTTGAGAATGGATTTGCACCAGTCGCATTCGCCACAGCCGCATTCCAGAGCCTTAAGTGCAGAACCAGAAATAATCGGTGTATCGTCGCCAGGGAACTCATACTCATTGAGCAGATCCCTAACTTCCATCTCTACAAGCTCCATCAGCTCTGGGTCATCTACCATATCAGCTTTGTTCAAGAAAACTACCAACTTGGGCACGCCACTCTGACGAGCCAAAAGGATGTGCTCCCGAGTCTGTGGCATAGGGCCGTCAGCTGCTGAAACAACCAGGATGCCACCATCCATCTGAGCAGCACCGGTGATCATGTTCTTCACGTAGTCAGCGTGACCTGGGCAGTCCACGTGAGCATAGTGCCGATTAGCTGTCTCATACTCTACGTGGGAGGTATTAATAGTAATACCGCGCTCGCGTTCTTCAGGTGCGTTGTCAATCTCATCGTACTTCTTAGCCAGGGCTCCGCCCTGTTTTGCCAGTGCCATGGTGATGGCAGCGGTGAGGGTGGTCTTCCCGTGATCAACGTGTCCGATGGTTCCAATGTTTACGTGGGGTTTGGTTCTTTCGAACTTCTGTTTTGCCATTTTTACTTTCCTCCCTTAGCTATTAGCAAATTATACTTGTGACTATCTCTCTGAGATAATCTTCTCAGCAATTGAGTTGGGTACTTCAGCGTAGTGGTTCAATGTCATGGTTGATACTGCTCTTCCCTGGGTCATGGAACGAAGAGTGGTAGCATAGCCAAACATTTCAGCCAGTGGTACCTCGCCGTGGATGATCTGGGCGTTGCCCCTAGCTTCCATGCCAGTGACACTACCGCGCCTTGAATTAAGATCTCCCATTACATCCCCCATGAAATCGTCTGGGGTAACGATCTCAACTGCCATTACAGGCTCTAAAATCACAGGGTGTGCCTTTCTGCTACCTTCCTTAAAACCGATGGAACCGGCAATGCGGAAGGCCTGCTCTGAGGAGTCCACCTCGTGATAGGAGCCATCGTAGATAGTAACCTTCACATCCACCACAGGGTAGCCAGCTAGCACACCATTTACCATGGCCTCGCGCACGCCGTTTTCCACAGCTGGGATGTATTCTCGGGGCACTACACCGCCCACGATCTTGTTCACAAATTCGAAGCCCGCTCCTGGCTCTTGGGGCTCTAGCTCCAACCAAACGTGGCCGTATTGTCCGTGGCCACCGCTTTGTCGCACGAATTTGCCCTCAACCTTAACTGTATCGCGGATTGTCTCGCGGTAGGCAACCTGAGGTTGACCCACATTGGCCTCAACCTTGAACTCCCGCAAGAGTCTATCCACAATTACCTCTAGGTGCAACTCGCCCATGCCTTGAATAATGGTCTGACCAGTTTCCTCGTCGGAGTATACCCTAAAGGTCGGATCCTCCTCTGCCAATCTGCCAAGAGCCACGCCTAGTTTATCCTGGTCGGCTTTAGTCTTAGGCTCGATGGCAATGGAGATTACAGGCTCTGGGAAGACCATGGTCTCAAGAAGGATGGGATTTTTCTCATCGCAGAGGGTGTCACCTGTGGCGGTGTTTTTCAAACCCACTGCCGCTACAATATCGCCAGCTTTGGCTTCTTGTAGCTCTTCTCTATGGTTGGCATGCATCCGCAAGATACGGCCAATCCGCTCCCGTTTGCCTTTAGATGGATTATAAACATAAGATCCTGCTGTGACAACACCGGAATAAACCCGGAAGTAAGCAAGCTTTCCAACATAGGGGTCACTCATGATTTTGAAAGCAAGCCCTGAAAATGGCTCGCTATCGGAGCTCTCTCGGGTTAAGGGTTCACCTGTAGTAATATCAGTTCCCTCCACTGGAGGAACCTCAACAGGTGCTGGCATCAGATCCACTACTGCATCCAGCAGAGGCTGTACACCCTTATTCTTAAATGAGGTGCCACACAAAACTGGAACAATTGCTCCAGCCACTGTTCCCGCTCGCAGAGCAGAGCGAACTTCTGCCTCTGTGATCTCCTGTCCCTCAAGATATTTCTCCATTAATGCTTCGTCAAAATCTGCAACTGCCTCTAGAAGCTGCTCCCGGTATAGGGCTGCTTGCTCCTGCAGCTCCTCGGGGATCTCAGTTTCCTCGCTTCTGGTACCCAAATCATCTTCATAAATTAGGGCATCCATCTTCACCAAATCAACTAAACCGCGGAAATTTTCTTCAACACCGATGGGAAGCTGGATAGGCACTGCATTTGCTGAGAGCCGATCCCGCATCATCTCCACGGCCTTGTAGAAGTCGGCGCCAGTTCTGTCCATTTTGTTTACGTATGCAATCCGTGGCACATTATACTTATCTGCTTGGCGCCACACAGTCTCACTTTGGGGCTCAACCCCACCTACAGCACAAAAAACTGCAACTGCACCGTCAAGAATTCTCAATGAACGCTCCACCTCTACGGTGAAGTCCACGTGTCCGGGCGTGTCGATGATGTTAATCTGCATGCCACGCCATTGGCACGTTGTAGCAGCAGAGGTGATGGTAATCCCTCGCTCTTGCTCCTGAACCATCCAGTCCATGGTTGCAGCGCCATCATGCGTTTCGCCCATCTTATGAACCCTTCCGGTATAGAAGAGTATGCGCTCTGTGGTGGTGGTCTTTCCAGCGTCAATGTGTGCCATGATCCCTATATTTCTAATTTTTTCAAGAGGAAATTCCCTCGCCACTTCTAGTAAACCTCCCTTCATACCTTGTCAGGCTCAGATTTTTTACCAACGGTAATGGGCAAAGGCACGATTAGCTTCAGCCATGCGATGAGTGTCTTCGCGCTTTTTCACTGCTGCGCCAGCGCTAGATGCAGCATCCATAATTTCTCCGGCTAGCCTGTCTCGCATTGTGCGCTCAGAGCGACTTCTTGCTGCGCCCACTAACCAGCGCAAGGCAAGGGCGACTCTGCGTTCAGGACGCACTTCAACGGGCACCTGGTAGGTGGCACCACCCACTCGGCGGGCCTTAACCTCCAGCAGGGGCATGGCATTTTTAACTGCCTCTTCCAATACTTCCAACGGTTCCCTGCCAGTTTTGGCTTTTATATCTTCCAGTGCCCCATAGAAAATAGATTCTGCAAGGGCTTTTTCCCCGTTGTACATCACCTTGTTGATAAAACGGGTGATCAACTCACTTTGATAAAGCGGGTCCGGCAAAATCTCCTGGGTTGGAACATTACCCCGTCGCGTCATCCATATCCCCCCTTTCCACTGGGCATTCCCTACTTGGGCCGCTTGGCCCCATACTTGGAACGTGCTTGTCTCCTATTTTGCACTCCTGCGGTATCCAAGGTGCCACGAACAATGTGATAGCGGACACCTGGCAAGTCTTTGATCCTGCCGCCGCGGATGAGAACCACCGAGTGTTCCTGAAGGTTATGCCCTTCGCCAGGGATATAAGCCGTAACTTCCAACCTGTTGGTAAGACGCACTCTAGCCACCTTCCGCAAAGCGGAGTTAGGCTTTTTGGGGGTTACAGTAGAAACCCTGGTGCACACTCCCCGCTTCTGCGGTGAGCCACCTGTTAAGACGGAGTTCTCGCGCAAGGTGTTATAGCCCCAAGAGAGAGCAGGAGAACTGCTTTTCTTGGCTGTTGCTTTTCTTCCTTTGCGCACTAGCTGGTTGATTGTTGGCACTTTCCGTACACCCCCTTTCCCTGGCTAATGGACGATAGCGGCAACAACAGCGCTGATGTCTATGCCACAGCACTGTCTCAGTTGCCGCATCGTATCAACATCTTTGAGCCTTATTCCCTTTTTCAAACAAAGGCAACGAATCTCTTCTGTAATGCGTTTCTCTGCGTCCTCGCTAGATGGACGACCTTTGCAAAGCTTGTTGAAACTGCTCAAATACTTTGTTTCCTGCCCACTTTGGGCCCTCTACTGTAAGCCAGCAGGGCTTTCGCAGACATTCCTCTTCGCTCTCCTCAGTTATCAGCAAGCGTTTTACAGACACTTGTATATTCTAGCACCACCAGGCGCGTGTGTCAATAAGAACTTTTAAATTTCTACAATTTTAATGGAATTGTGCCGGCTCATGCCTGTGCCAGAGGGCACTAATTTCCCGATGATCACGTTTTCCTTCAGTCCCAACAGGGGATCGCTTTTGCCTTTGATTGCTGCATCTGTAAGCACCCTGGTTGTCTCCTGGAAGCTTGCTGCTGAAAGGAAGCTCTCGGTGGCTAAGGATGCTTTGGTGATTCCCAGCAGCACCAACTTGCCCTCCGCTGGCTTCCCGTCGTTTTCTGCAACCCGCCTGTTTTCGTCCTCTAGATCGAAAACATCCACAAGTCCACCTGGGAGCAGAGTTGTATCTCCTGGATCGTCAACCCGTTTCTTTCGCAACATCTGACGGACAACAACCTCGATGTGCTTATCGTTAATCTCAACACCCTGTGAGCGGTAGACATCTTGCACTTCCCGCACCTGGTAGGCGGCCACTGCCATGGGCCCTTTGATCCGCAAAATATCATGGGGATTGATGGAACCCTCTGTAAGCTGATCTCCTGGCTCTACAGTGTCACCTTCTGCAACCCGTAGCCTAGAGCCGTAGGGGATAGTGTAGCTCTTCTCGTCCCCTGCATCGCTGGTGACTATTACCTTCCTGGTGCCTTTAACCTCGGTAATTTTAACTTTACCGCCAAGTTCTGAGATCAAGCCCTGGCCTTTGGGTTTTCGAGCCTCAAACAGCTCCTCAACTCTTGGCAGACCTTGGGTGATATCATCCCCTGCCACACCACCGGTATGGAAGGTACGCATGGTAAGCTGGGTTCCAGGCTCGCCGATGGACTGGGCTGCGATGATGCCAACGGCCTCGCCAATCTCAACGAGTTTGCCTGTGGCCAAGTTACGGCCATAGCACTTGCGGCAAACGCCGAAGCGGGAACGACAGGTTAGCACGCTGCGGATGGCCACGCTTTTAATCCCAGCATCCTCGATCTTCTGGGCTAGCTCCTCGTTGATCTCCTCCCCAGATTTAGCTAATACTTCCCCATCCTCTGTGACGACATCCCCAGATGGAATCCTGCCAACGAGGCGATCTGCCAACGGCTCAATTACCTGGCCGCCATCTTTGATGGCCGCCACTGTAATATGATCCTCTGTATTGCAATCCTCTTCCCGCACGATTACATCCTGACAAACGTCAACTAAACGCCGGGTTAAATAACCACTGTCTGCTGTACGCAGGGCAGTATCTGCCAGACCTTTTCTGGCGCCGTGGGTGGAGACGAAGTATTCCAGCACTGTTAAGCCTTCCCGGAAGTTAGCCTTAATTGGAAGCTCAATGATCCGGCCTGAGGGGTCAGCCATCAGGCCTCTCATCCCAGCTAGCTGGCTCAACTGCTGCACATTACCCCTGGCCCCTGAATTAGCCATCATATAGACTGGATTGAACCGATCTAAACTTTCCATCATGGCACCGGTGATGTCATCTTTAGCAACTGTCCAGATGTCGATCAGCCGCTCATATCTTTCCTCGCCTGTAATTAGGCCTCGCTTAAATTGTTTTTCAACTTGAGCCACCTTTTCGTCTGCCTGAGCAATCAGGCCTGCTTTCTTCTCAGGGACGATAATATCGTCCACAGCGATGGTAGTGCCAGACAAGGTTGCATAGTGATAGCCCAATTCCTTGAGTTTATCCAGTAGATCAGCAGTCGGGCCCATACCCAGCTTGCGATAGCACTGATCGATGAGCTTCGCCAGAGACTTTTTATTCATCACCTGGTCCATGAAGGGAAGCTCCGCGGGCAGTGCATCATTGAAAATAAAGCGACCAATTGTGCTTTCCCTAATCTGGCCCTGGTATTTAATCTTAACCCTGGTGTGGAGATCTAGTTTTCGCTCTTCCTCATCCAACAATAATCTACTTTCCATCGCCAGCAAGGCCTCATCTAGGCTGGAGAAGGCCCATTTCCGCTGGGATGGATCTTCATCCCTCTCTAAAGTGAGGTAATAGCAGCCCAAAACCATATCCTGAGTTGGGGTGGCGATGGGCCTACCATGAGCTGGCGAGAGAATATTATTGGTGGAAAGCATCAACAGCCTCGCTTCGGTCTGGGCTTCTAGAGACAGAGGCAAGTGAATAGCCATCTGGTCGCCGTCGAAGTCAGCATTGTAGGCTGTACAGACCAAAGGATGGATCTGAATCGCCCTGCCTTCGACAAGCACGGGCTCAAAAGCCTGAATACCGAGCCTATGGAGGGTTGGTGCACGGTTCAGGAGCACAGGATGCTCGCTGATAACTTCCTCTAGCACATCCCACACCTCAGGCCGTACCCGCTCCACCATCCGCTTTGCGCTCTTGATGTTATGGGCAAGCCCCCTGTCCACAAGCCGCTTCATCACAAAAGGCTTGAAAAGCTCTAAGGCCATTTCTTTGGGAAGGCCGCACTGATGCATCTTCAGCTCCGGCCCCACCACGATCACGCTACGCCCTGAGTAGTCAACACGCTTACCCAAAAGGTTCTGGCGGAAGCGTCCCTGTTTGCCCTTCAGGAGATCACTGAGGGATTTTAAGGGCCTATTGCCAGGTCCTGTCACAGGCCTGCCCCGTCTGCCATTATCGATTAGGGCATCAACTGCCTCCTGAAGCATCCGCTTCTCATTGCGGACGATAATATCTGGAGCATCAAGCTCTAAAAGTTTCTTTAGTCTATTATTACGGTTAATTACCCTCCGATACAGATCATTCAGATCTGAGGTGGCAAAGCGCCCACCATCCAGCTGCACCATGGGTCGCAGCTCCGGGGGGATCACAGGGATCACATCCATAACCATCCACTCTGGCCTGTTACCAGACTGACGGAAAGCCTCTGCAACCTCAAGCCTTCTGAGCGCCCGTACGCGGCGCTGCCCTGTGGTCTCTTCTATTTCCGTGCGCAGCTCCCGACACATCTGCTCAGGGTCAATTCCCTCCAGAAGCTTCTTTATAGCCTCGGCACCCATGCCTGCCACGAAACTATCTCCGAACTTCTCTCGGTGCTCCCTATATTCTACCTCTGTGAGCAATTGCTTGGCTGCAAGTGGAGTATCCCCAGGATCCAGCACAATATAGGAAGCAAAGTAGATTACTTTCTCCAAAGTTCGGGGGCTGATGTCCATTAAAAGCCCCATGCGGCTGGGGATCCCTTTGAGAAACCAAATATGGGAAACTGGGGAGGCAAGTTCTATGTGCCCCATCCGCTCCCTGCGCACTTTAGCCCGGGTGACCTCAACGCCGCAGCGATCACAAATGACCCCTTTGTAGCGAACCCGTTTATATTTACCGCAATGGCACTCCCAATCCTTGGTAGGACCAAAGATCTTTTCGCAAAAAAGTCCTTCTCGCTCAGGTTTCAATGTGCGATAGTTGATTGTTTCGGGTTTTTTAACCTCCCCGCTGGACCAGGAGCGAATTAGTTCAGGGGAGGCCAAAGCGATTTTAATATTGTCAAAGTTGTTCACGTCCAACATTCAAACCCTACCCCCTGTCCTCGTCAATCTCCGGTTCTTCATCATCGTCTGCTTGCAAGTCCTCCTGGCTTTCGCTGTCCAGTTCCTCATCATAGTCCTCTTCTTCATCTTCAGCGTCGTCAGGATCCTCCTCGGGCTCTTCCACTTCGTCTACACTTTGTTCTTTACGTTTATCAGGAAGCTCCTCTTGACCTAGGTCCAGACCCAACTCCCGGGCCATCTGTCCTACGTCCTCATCCTCTTCCCGAATCTCGATCTCCTCTTGATCCTCGGAGAGCACCTTCATATCTAAGGCTAAGCTTTGCAGTTCTTTGATTAAGACCTTAAATGATTCTGGCACACCGGGTTCGGGGATATTCTCTCCTTTGACTATAGCCTCGTAGGTTTTCACTCTGCCTACGATATCGTCACTTTTTACCGTGAGCATTTCCTGTAGTGTATAGGCAGCGCCATAGGCCTCCAAGGCCCACACTTCCATCTCACCGAACCTCTGACCACCAAACTGTGCTTTGCCGCCTAAAGGCTGCTGGGTAACTAAGGAATATGGTCCTGTGGAGCGAGCATGGATTTTGTCATCCACAAGGTGAGCTAGCTTTAGCATGTAGACATAGCCCACAGTAACTGTCTTTTCAAAGGGTTCACCATTTCTGCCATCGTAGAGGGTAATCTTACCATCCCCTGGCAGACCTGCCTCGATGAGGGTCTCTTTCACCTCATACTCGCTGGCGCCATCAAAGACTGGAGTGGCCACCTTAATCCCTAAAGCATTGGCAGCCCAGCCCAAGTGGGTCTCTAGCACCTGTCCAATGTTCATCCTCGAGGGCACGCCCAGAGGATTGAGCACGATCTCAACAGGTGTGCCATCTGGCAAGAATGGCATATCCTCAGCCGGCATGATCTTGGAAATTACTCCCTTATTTCCATGACGGCCTGCCATTTTATCTCCCTCGGAGATCTTTCTCTTTTGCGCAACATAGACCCGCACTAGTCTGTTGACACCAGGTGGGAGCTCATCGCCATTATCACGGCTGAAGACCTTTACATCCACAACCTTGCCGCCCTCACCATGAGGTACTTTCAAGGAGGTATCCCGGACCTCACGGGCTTTCTCACCAAAGATTGCACGCAAAAGGCGCTCTTCTGCTGTAAGTTCGGTTTCACCTTTGGGCGTAACCTTGCCCACAAGGATATCACCTGTTTGCACTTCTGCACCAATGCGGATAATGCCCCGATCGTCTAAGTCTTTCAGTGCATCCTCCCCTACGTTGGGGATATCCCGGGTAATCTCCTCTGCGCCCAGCTTTGTATCTCTGGCATCGCATTCGTATTCTTCAATGTGGATGGAAGTGAAGACATCGTCTTGCACTAACTTTTCACTAATCAGGATAGCATCCTCGTAGTTATAGCCCTCCCAGGTCATGAAGGCAACCAGCACGTTTCTGCCTAGGGCCAGTTCACCATTTTCTGTGGAGGGACCGTCTGCTAAGACATCACCTTTTTCAACCCTGTCATCTATTTTCACCACAGGCCGCTGGTTAATACAGGTACCTTGGTTAGAACGACGAAATTTGAGAAGGGTATGACGTTCCTCTTTCCCCTCATCTGTTTTAATCACAATCAAATTCGAAGTTACCTTTGCGACGGTACCGCTGCTCTCTGCAGTTACAACAGCACCAGAGTCCACAGCTGCCCTGTATTCCATACCTGTACCCACCAGTGGCGCATCTGTCCGCAGGAGGGGCACAGCCTGCCGCTGCATATTGGCACCCATCAGAGCCCTGTTGGCATCGTCATTCTCCAAAAAGGGAATCAGGGCCGTTGCCACAGAGACGATCTGCTTGGGCGACACGTCCATGAAATCAACTTCCTCAGCCGCGATCAAAAGAATCTCGTCTTTGTATCTGGCAGAGACCTGCTGGTTTATAAAAGTTCCATCATCAGCACAGGGCTCGTTGGCCTGGGCAACGACAAATTTATCCTCCCTATCTGCTGTGAGGTATTCGATCTCATCTGTAACTCTGCCAGCTACCACTTTCCTGTACGGCGTCTCAATAAAACCAAACTCGTTCACTCGCGCAAACGTGCACATGGAGCCGATGAGGCCGATATTGGGGCCCTCAGGGGTCTCAATGGGGCACATTCTGCCATAGTGGGAGTGATGTACGTCTCGCACTTCAAAACCAGCCCGCTCGCGGCTAAGGCCACCGGGGCCTAGTGCGCTAAGCCGTCTTTTGTGGGTCAGCTCAGCTAGTGGGTTGGTCTGGTCCATAAACTGGGAGAGCTGGCTGCTACCAAAGAATTCTTTAATAGATGCAACTGCAGGCCGGATATTGATCAAATTCTGGGGTGTAATGGCTTCGGCATCGGGCTGGATACTCATCCGCTCCCGCACCACCCGTTCCATCCTAGACAGCCCAATCCGGAATTGGTTCTGCAAAAGTTCCCCTACAGACTTAAGCCTGCGGTTGCCTAGGTGATCAATATCATCCACGTTTCCATAGCCACTCATCAAATTCACGAGATAATTCACAACTGCTGCCACATCTTCAGGAGTGAGGGTATGTGTCTCCAAGGAAGGTGTGCCATTGGTGATGGCCTTGATTATTTTCCCATCCTCGCCCCGAACAAAAACCTCGCCTATCTGCTCCTCTTCGATTCTGTCCATAAGCTTTTTGTCTATGAGAGAACCGGCTGAAGCCAACAGCGTGCCATCGGAAGCTTTAAGATCATGGGCTAGTTCGTGGCCTGAGACCCGATCGCGGATCATGAGCTTATTGTTGAGCTTATAGCGTCCCACATCTGCTAGATCGTAGCGTTTGGGATCGTGGAACAAGGATCCGAAGAGAGTACGAGCACCTTCGGCAGTTGGTGGCTCTCCTGGCCGCAGGCGCTTGTAAAGCTCAATTAGGGCATCTTCCTGGGATTCGTTATTATCCCGTTCCATAGTGTTGCGGATAAATTCGTTCTCCGCAAAAAGCTCCAGTAACTGGTGATCTGTGCCATAGCCCACTGCACGCAACAGCGTGGTGGCAGGGAGCTTACGGGTGCGATCCACACGCACATAAATTATTTCATTCACATCGGTCTCAAACTCTAGCCAGGCACCACGATTGGGAATGATGCTGGCTGTGAAAATTGGGCGCCCACTAGTATCCTGGGCATTAGCAAAATAGGCGCCAGGGGAGCGTACAAGCTGACTCACCACAGCGCGCTCTGCACCGTTGATAATAAAGGTGCCGGTTTTGGTCATCAGGGGAAAATCTCCCATGAAGACCTCCTGCTCCTTTACCTCCCCGGTTTCCTTGTTGATAAGACGTACCTTAACTCGCAGAGGAGCTGCATAGGTTGTATCTCGCTCTTTGCATTCCTCAACTTCATACTTGGGCTCTCCTAGAGTGTAGTCCACGAATTCCAAAGACAAATTACCGGTAAAGTCTTGGATCGGAGAGATATCGCGGAATGTCTCCCGGAGCCCCTCTTCCAGGAACCAGCGATAGGACTTGCGCTGAATTTCAACCAAATCAGGTAGATCTAAAATTTCCTCGATCCGGGAATAGCTGCGTCTTTGTCCCTTGCCGTAGTTCACATTATGGGCCATTTCCTTCTCCTCACCTCTTCACATGCTTTTAAAAAGAAAAAAGGTATGGCAAAATACAAGGCTACCTTGGGCCTTGCTCACCAAATGCCGGACAAACTTTTACTACTGAAGCGATTTATTATTTTATCATACTTGATTGTCCATGTCAACGGCTTGATGCAGTTTTTTCCATAATACCTTAAACTTTTTCCATTTTCCTGCCTAATTATTCCCTATGCCACCCCTTTCGGCGCTTGGAACTGGGAGCGATAAAGACGTTCGTATCGTCCCCCAAGCTGCAAAAGCTCCTCTTGTGTGCCTTCCTCTGCGATGGTGCCCTCTTCCATCACTACAATTCTATCGGCCCCTGCAATTGTGGAAAGGCGATGGGCAATTAGTAGCGTTGTTCTTCCTTTGGCTAATTCCATCAGCGATTCATGAATTTGCTTTTCCGTGATATTATCTAGAGCGCTTGTGGCCTCATCCAAAATTAAAAGAGGCGGATTTTTCAAAAAGACCCGTGCGATGGCGATCCGTTGTTTCTGGCCACCTGAAAGTTTTATGCCCCGCTCCCCAACATAAGTATCATAGCCATGTGGTAGGCTCTGGACGAAGTCATGCAAATGAGCCCGATTTGCTGCCATCTGCATTTCCTCTTCATCTGCCTCAGGATTGCCGTAGAGAATATTATCCCGGATGGTGCCGGCAAACAAAAATACATCCTGTTGCACAATACCAATATTGCTCCGTAGAGCCCCCAGTTTGATTTCCTTGATGTTCATCCCATCTAGGAGCAGCTCTCCCTCTGTAACATCATAAAAACGAGGAATCAGTCTGGCCATAGTGGTCTTACCGCCGCCGGAGGAACCCACAATGGCCACTGTCTCACCGGGGTTGATCTTAAGGTTCACACCAGCCAATACTTCCTCTGTGCCCTCTGTATACTGAAATCCTACCTGGCGAAATTCAATCTCTCCTCTGACCTCTCCTAAAGATAAAGCAGTTGGGGGATCTGAAATCTCAGGCTCGCAATCCATCAGCTCCAAAAAACGCTCAAAACCGCTCATCCCTGACTGATATTGCTGGGTAAAGGCGGTGAGACGCCGGATAGGCTGGAGGAAAAAGCTGATAAAAAGAAGATAGGTTGTAAGATCAGCAAAGTCAATTTTTCCCTGGTAGACGAAGATTCCACCACCGATGAGCACTGCCACATTCAGAAGGTTTGTGAGAAAATCCAGGCCTGCAGAATACTGTGCCATCCGCTTGAACGCCAGCTCCCTGGCCTCTTTGAAACGCCAATTGGAGCGCTCAAAGCGCTCTCGCTCGTAATCCTCACGGACAAAACTCTTAGCCTCACGGATCCCGGCCAAGCTATTTTCCAAATCCGAGTTCACCTCTGCAACCTCTACTCTCTCCTTGGAAAAAGCCTGACGCATTTTTGTACGCTGGGTGATGGCAAACCAGGCAATAGGTGGTACAAACATAAAAACAATTAGTGTGAGGGTGGGGTTGATTCTGTACAAATAGATAAAAGAGCCCACCAGCATTAAGCTGGCCAAAAATAGATCCTCGGGTCCGTGGTGGGCAAGTTCCGTGACCTCCCGCAGATCATTGACGATCCTGCTCATCAGGGCGCCAACCTTGTTATCATCGAAGAACTTGCAGTCCATAAGCTGCAAATGATGAAACAGATCTTTGCGCATATGATACTCCATGCGCACGCCCACCACATGCCCCCAGTAGTCAACTGTGTATTGGAAGAAAAGCTTTAGCACATAAAGTAACACTAAAACCACGGCCATGTTGATCATAATCCCGAGCTTGAGATTAGGAATCAGATCTTTCATAAAAAGCCTAGTGGTGATAGGGAAAGCTAGATCTAAAATGGCAATGCAGCTTGCACATGCCAGATCTAGCAGAAACAATTTCCAGACATATTGGTAGTAGGAGATAAACTTTCGCAATTTCTCCATGGATCAAACCTCTCCTTCCTTTCTATACTACCAATATCTCACACAAAAAAGCAAGCCCCTGCAGGTGTTTTCAGGGGCTTTTTTTGTTTTTTAGCAAAATTTGATAAAACTGAGGCATCCTTTTAACCAAATTGAAAGGTTTGAGCTCCCAATCTGTGCAGCCATGCTCTGTGCTTCCCCAGGCTAGCAGTTCGCCCTCCTGGTTGGTGACTTCATATAAAAACTTCATCCGCACACAGGTGAGATTCGCTAGGGATGTTTTCACAGTCACCTCATCCCCGTATTTGGCTGGTCTCTTAAATTTACAATCCATGCTGGATAAGGGGAGCAGCAGTCCCTCCTCCTCTAAGGAAAGGTAGGTTCTGCCCAGCTGTCGCAAAAAATCCGTCCTGCCGATCTCAAACCAAACAGGATAATTGGAATGATGGACGATGCCCATTCTATCGGTTTCAGCATAGCGCACTGGAAAAGTGATGGTGGTGATCATCTAGAGGCCCCCTGCGTGCCAAAATAACTAGCTCTATTATAGCACGTTGTCCCGCCATGAGCAAAAAAAGCCAGCCCGTGGCAACCGGAACAAGAACAAGAATATGGACTAGGAAAAAATCATTTATCCAATCCATCAAAAAACATTTGCAAGTTCCGAGGCAGTTTGTACTCCGTTTTTTTTGCAAAGTTCGTTTTTTGTCCCCCATAAATCTCCTTGAGAATAGCATCTATGATCAACGCTTTTGGCGGCTGGGTATATTCCACTCCCTCGTAGACCCAAACCCTACAATCAACATCTTCACCACATAGATCCCCACAGTCTCGGCAGGGGGATTCTTTTACCTCCAGTTCAATATCCCTGCCGTTTATTCTAATGGTAGGGGAACTAACAAATTGATATTCTCTTGCCAGTTCCCTTGTTTTAACATTAACTTTGTTCACAATTACTTCAAAACCCGCAGCTTTTAAGACTCCAGATACTTCAGAGATTGCCTCATCTAAATTTTTTTCCGCGCCCTGGCATCTCCCACAAACGCTTAAATCAAGATATAAAAAGTCAATTATTACCTTTTTAGCGCTCTGTGGTGTGCAACAGCCGCTGCCACAGGAACAACATTCAACTAACTTATTATCCATTAGCAATCACCCCTTAAAACACTTTGTTAGCTTTAACTTTTTCAATCAAACCTGCTACCTTCTCTTCAATTAAATCCCTCACCTCTCTAAACTTTTCAATTGGTTTGCCTACAGGATCTTCTATTCCCCAATCCTCCCGAAATTTACAGGGAAGAGTAGGGCACTGTACGTTACAACCCATGGTGATCAGCAAATCAATGCTCTGCGGAAGCTCAGAGAGCAACTTCGGATACTGACCACTTAAATCTATCCCCACCTCCTCCATAACTAAGCTTGCGGTAGGATTAATTTGGGCAACCGGCTCTGTGCCTGCGCTATAGGGCTCAAGTATATCTCCACCCAGGCGTCGTGCAAAGCCCTCTGCCATCTGGCTTCTACAGGAGTTGCCAACACAGACAAAGGCCACTTTCGTTTTCATAATCGATACACCCCTATCGTTAAAATTGTAACTAACAAGCCACTAATTTGCTAACAATAATTTGGTGGTACTTAAGAGGAGATCTGAAAATGTCAGAGAATATTTAAATATAAGATCGATCTAAAACTAATTCCAACTATCTTGCATCAGCTCAGTTGGACAAGCCACTTTTAGGAAAGGGGGCATATTCGATGGTGGACTCAAAGTATGATGATGACATAAAAAAAGAGCTCAAGGAACAAAACCCCTCTAGCGAAACCGAAGTTCGCGAGAGCAGTGCTGCTTACAATCTCAATGATTTATCGGGGAGAAGTGTTCCCAGACGCAAGAAAAAGGGCGAGCGTGATTTAAATCCGGTGTCTGCTCCATCCCAATTAGCGTCAACATCTGAGGAAGGAGAGGAGAATATGCCCCAGCACTATTTTGAAAAGTATCTGGATCAAAGAATGGCTAATATAGACGAGACGTTCCTTAGCATCAAGGAGGAGTTGCGAAACAGAACGGAGAGTATCCAACACATCCTCGAACAATCCATCGCCACCATGCAAGAGCAGGAAAAACAGCGGCAACTTGAGATGCGGGATCGAGATAATCAGCGACATGCTGAGCTTTTATCTATAAATACTCGCTCAGATGAGAGATTTAGTAGCATCGATGCTAAATTCGACAATCTTAATGCTCGCATGGATGCTAGATTTGCTAGCGTAGATGCTAGATTTGATAGTCTCATAGCTCGCATGGATGCAAGGTTTGATAGCGTAGATGCTAGATTTGATAGTCTCATAGCTCGCATGGATGCTAGATTTGCTAACGCAGATGCTAGATTTGATAGCATTGACGCTAAGTTTGACCGGCTCCAGGCTCGTCTTGATGATAGGTTCGATAACATTGATGCTAAATTTGAGCAAATTGATGATCGCAACCGCTGGATGTTAAATTTCTCCATTGGAACATTGGTGGCTTTGGTGGGAATACTGATTACGATTTTTTTCAAATAGTCACTTTATCTTTAGTCAAAAGGTACGATCACCAAGAAAGAATGCTTTTTACTTTTGGCTTCATAGATCCTCTTCCTAAAACCGTAGCAATTGGGCAATAGCATTTGGGCTGCGTTTTTTTAATTCCCCTTTAACAGACTCTTTATCTCCTCCACACTCGCAACCATGCCCACGATTTTAACCTGTTCATCTACAACTAGCGCCGGGGTCCGCATCAGGCCATAGGCTGCAATGGCCGTAACTTTCTCTATGGTAGCATCTTACTTCCATGCACTACAACCTCTCTTTCGAGTGAGTACGCCTGCGCCTACGTCTCTTCATCTATGTTGGCTTCTCATGATAGATGAACCTACTCCTTTATTGTTTGCCCGAACCAACCCCGGGTATTATTTGCGATCCGAACTAAGGTAAGCATGATAGGGACTTCTGTTAGAACACCTACCACTGTTGCAAGAGTTGCCCCTGATTTCAAGCCAAATAGAGCAATTGCAACAGCCACTGCTAGTTCGAAAAAGTTACTTGCTCCAATCAATCCTGCCGGAGCTGCAATTTCATGTGGCAGCTTCCACAGTTTAGCCCATCCGTAAGCAAGAAAGAAAATGAAAAATGTTTGTATGGTCAAGGGTACGGCAATAAGCAAAATATGAAGAGGGTTGCTTAAAATAATCTCTCCTTGAAAGGAAAAAATTATTACCAGGGTTAAGAGCAATCCCACAACTGTGACATTGTCAAATTTCTTAAGAAAAACATCCTCAAAATACCCTTGCCCTCGCTTGCGAATAATGTACTTCCTAGACAAATACCCACCCAAAAGTGGGATCACCACAAACAAAATCGTGGATAAAAATAAAGTATCATAGGGAACATGCACCTGACTTACTCCTAACAAAAATGCCACAATGGGCGTGAAGGCAAAAAGAATAATCAGGTCATTGACCGCTACCTGAACTAGGGTATATGCAGGGTTTCCCTCTGTGAGGTAGCTCCAAACAAAAACCATGGCCGTACATGGTGCAGCTCCTAACAATACCGCACCTGCCAGATAGTCTGTTGCAAGATCAGGCGGAATCCAGCTGCTGAAAACCACTTTTAAGAAAAACGATGCAATCAGGTACATAGTGAAGGGCTTAATCAACCAATTTGTGATGCAGGTCACTGTCAATCCCTTGGGCTTTTTTGTTGCCTGGATAATACTTGAAAAGTCAATCTTCAGCATCATAGGATAGATCATAAGCCAGATCAAGATAGCCACAGGTATTGACACATGGGCGTACTCAAACCTGCTGAGAGTCTTAGGAAAAGCTGGGAACAATTGCCCGATTAAGAGGCCTGCAGCAATACAAGTAGTTACCCATAACGTTAAATATCTTTCAAAGGTGCCTAGTCCCTTTGCTTTTGATTCAAGAGCACTATTCATTTCTTAGCCTCCATTTTTCAATTAACGAGCTGTATATATTAAATAAACAGCACCCAGCAGTACAAGTACTCCACAAATCTTTCTTAAGATAGCAGCCCCCTTTGCCTGCTCATTCCACTTTAGATACTGTTGTAACTGCTGGGTAGAAACTCCTGCCAGTACAATCACAAGACAATGCCCAATTCCATAAGCAAAAAGAAGCGCTAGTGCATAAAGGGATTGGCTGGCAGCTACTTTAAACGTTATTGCCAAAACCGGTGCCATAAAAGCAAATGTACATGGTCCCAAGGCAATTCCGAATATCAATCCCAATAAAAAGGCTGTGAGCAGACCTCGCTTCCTGATCTTATTTTGGCCAAAACCGCCCCAATTAAGCTCGATGATCCCCAACAAATACAAGCCGACCACAAATAATATTACTGCAACTACATAATTACCATACCTACCCACATCACCCATAATCCTGCCCAATGAGGCCGTTATTACTCCAATAATTGCTATTGAAACCAAAATGCCACCAGAAAACAACGACGAGATAGCTAATGCACGACGATTTGAAATTTGCCCTTGCTCACTTATAAAACCCACTACCAAAGGAATACTTGCCAAATGGCAGGGACTTAGGATTATGCTGAGCAAGCCCCATAAAAATGCTGCCCCCAAAGCAATAAAAGGTGAGGCATCTAAAGCCCCCACCAATTGAAGCCACAGTAGTTGCATTATTCTCCAACCCCCATTTTTGCTAAAATGGCCTCAATCTTCTCTTTACTAAAAAAACCAAGATGACGATAGATCTCCGTTCCCTGGTCGTCAAAGAAAATTTGCACGGGGATCGATGAAATCCCATATCGTGCAGCGAGTAGCTGCTCATCTCGGACATCGATGACCTCCACATTTAGCTCCTGGGAATATTCCTCCTTCAGCTGTGCTAAGATAGGTGCCATTAAATCGCACGGTCCGCAACCGGAAGCACCAAATTCTACCAGGGTTGGTTTGCCAGAGCTGCGCGCTTTATTAACAGGATTAGCAAGTGCTTTTGGATACTGCTCCTTTACCCAATTTGAATTTAACATAACCCGGGTTCTTTCGCTTATGGTGTTGAGATAGGTAGAAATGAAAGCCTGCTTCTTCTCTTGCAACACAAAATCTTTGAGATAATTTGAAACCTCCTCAAACTTGGCTTCACCGAAGATCCCAGGATTGACTTGGTAAAATTCCCGGACATCTTCTTCGCTAACAGTAACATCTTGAACCTTATATTCAAAGTATCTCTGTATAACTTGCTCGTCGGTTAAGCCATCTATATTAATTTTTCTCAATCCGGCCCAAAGCTTGGCTTCAGACAAAAGGATTTTTTGGGTAGCCATCTCTTCTAACAGAAAAAAAGAATTATCTGTCAGCTGCTTTTGCATAGCTGCAGGTGCTTTTGCGATTTCAGCCTCCAGCTCCGCGCGGGTTATGATTATAGAATCTAGAGTAAGCAGCTGGTCCTTGGGCAAGCTGCTAAGCACAGCGGAACGCAATCCTCGTTCGAACAAGCCTGGGTATTTGGTAGCCACATCACCTTGGTTAGAATTCGCCATAGTTAGTGAAAGAAAACTAATAACTAGCAAACAGGTTAACAGGGCTTTATTCCCCATTTAACTTTATTCCCCTTTCGGCAAACTTAGCTAAAATTTCCTCCTTGGGCATAAAACCTTCATGCCTGGCAAATTCCTTTCCCTTTTGATCAAAGAAAATTTGCGTAGGAATAACTTTAATCCCATACCCAGTACCAGCGTCTGGCTGTTTCCAAACATCAATAAATTCCACATCCAACTTCCCCTTATATTCCTCCTGCAACTCCTCTAAAATAGGTGCCATCATCTTGCATGGTATACAGCTGTCCGCACCCAAATCAACCAGCTTGGGAAGCTGTTTGGATTCTTCTACTCTATTTCCCTTTTTTTCAGGGGCACTTTTTTCAAGTTGCCTGTTAGATTCAGCATCAGATACCCTAACTTTTGATTCATCAGGATCAGCTTCAGATACTGTTTCCTCTACCAAAGCAGAAGTTTCTTGAGAATCTGCCTGAATTTCTGTCTCCATCTTCCCTTGTGGAAAAGTGTTTTGCTTAGTTCCTTTCAGTGCGACAATGACTATTATAATCACGATTATCGCTGTAAGGCCAAACAGCTTGCTATTTTTCTTCATGCTTCCACCCCCATCTTTTGCCAAGTATTTCCCTCAAAAACAATCAAAGAACTACGACCCGAGAAAAAACCAAAACAATTTTTCAATATATTAAATCAAGGCCATCAACATAGACCTTCACCATGCATATTAGTTTTCATCATCTTGCAGCTTTATTCTACTTCATCAAAGAGAGCGGATTCCTGTTCTGTTTTATAAAGCGACCCACCTCAGCCCATGCTCGTGCATTTAAAACTTTCTTCACACCTTGACAAATTTGGAAATTCAAGCATAATATACTTATATTCATCAATTTTTTTTGATTACTATATCAAATAATCTTTATGAAGGGAGGGCATAAACAATGGGCATTATTAATAATTATGTGAAAACACTCAATGCACTTGCAGATGAGCTGCGTCTTAAGATACTTATATATCTATTTGTCAATGGCGAAAAATGCGTCTGCGATATTGGTAGCTATTTTGCTATTGGCCAATCAAGTATTTCTTATCATCTGAAAATCCTCTCAGATGCCCAGGTCATAACTAAAAGGGAGGTTGCGGTCTGGAACTACTATTCACTAACCCCAAATAGTGCGGCTTACAATCTACTGGCCGATTTATTCAGCAACATTGATAAAAAGGAGTGGCTTGATAATGAATAACTTTGTAAGCGCTGGAAAAATGTTTTTATTCCTCATGGGAGAATTAATGCTGCTCTTTATCGGTATTAGTTTTCTAGTGGCTCTGATCCAAATCTACTTATCCAAAGAAAAAATCAAAAAGATCCTCACTACCCCGAGACGGGGGCTCAATAGTGTCCTTGGTGCCATTTTAGGCAGTGTGACCCCTTTTTGTTCCTGCTCTACAGTTCCCATTTTAGTAGGATTGTTAAAAAGCGATGCCCCCTTTTCAGGAACAATCTCTTTTCTTTTAACCTCTCCTATTCTAAACCCCGCCATCATAGCACTGTTTCTGACCTTTTTTGGAACCAAAGCAACCCTCATCTATGCTGGTTTCACTTTTGCCTTTGCTGTTATAGTTGGCCTACTTTTAGATAAACTTGGTTTCCAAAAAGAAATTAAAAATGTAACCATCAAGGGCGACTGTGGCGACGATTTCGTCTATGAGCAGCTGGGAGGTACATTTTGGGATAAAAACATAGCTGTGTTCAAACATGCATTTATTGAATCTCTATCCCTATTTAGACAGGTGCTTCCGTATTTACTCATCGGCGCCGGTATAGGTGCTTTTATCTATGAGTTCATCCCCCAGAATCTACTATCTGGTTTTGCTGGGAAATCCAAAATTATATCAGTGCCTATTGCTGCTATTGTGGGCATCCCCATGTACATTAGAACGGAAACCATGATTCCCATAGCCAGAATTCTAATTGATAAAGGAGTAGGCTACGGAACCATGATCGCCTTAATAATAGGTGGTGCAGGGGCAAGTATTCCTGAGCTTTCACTTCTTGGCTCCATATTTAAAAAGAAGCTGATGATTGCCTTTGTGGTTTCTATTTTCGCAGTTGCAGTGATTACAGGCTATGTCTTTAACCTGATAATGTAGAAGGAGGTGAGACCATGAGCGAAAAGAAAGATTCTCTTCTCTCCAAGATTTTTAAACCAAAAAAGTCGTCGTGCTGTTCCATGCGAATCATAGAAGAGCAGGAGGAGCCTAAAAAAGAAGAGCCGACAGAAAACAAGAATAGTTGTTGCCAAAAGCACTAGTATTCCTGGAAAACCCGCAGCCATTTGGCCATAGACCTTCAGGCTGCGGGTTTTTTATTCTACTTTAGCAGATTCTTTATCTCCTCCACACTCGCTACCTTGCCCACGATTTTAACTTGTTCATCTACAACTAGCGCCGGGGTCCGCATCACACCGTAGGCTGCAATGTCCTTAAAATCTGTAACTTTCTCAATGGTAGCATCTACCCCCAGTTGCGCCACTGCCTCTTTGGCATGGGCCTCTAACTTTTTACAATTGGCACAGCCCGATCCTAAAACTTTAATTACCATCTCAAGTTCCCCCTTAATTTAAATAAAGATATAAGAAAATGCATTAAATGCATAGCCGATGATGATGATCCCAATTGTGACTATGGAGATGAAGATTGCAAGTAACTTTGGCTTTATAACCTTGCTTAACATGATCATTGAAGGCAGAGAAAGCGCTGTTACCCCCATCATAAAAGAGATGATTGTGCCAATACCTACCCCCTTGTTAAAAAGTGCCTCTGCAATGGGGATAGTGCCGAAAATATCGGCATAAATTGGGATCCCAACCACTGTGGCTAAAAGAACAGCTAAGGGATTATTCTCTCCGATTATTCTTTCTATAACCGACTGGGGGATCCAGTTATGAATTGCAGCGCCAATGCCGACCCCCAAGAGAATATATAACCATACTTTGTTAATAATCTCTCTAACCTGGCCTTTGGCAAAATCTACTCGCTCTTTTGAAGTTAGTTCCTCATACTCCACATCTACCTTCTTCACTCCCCAGACGTAGCCTTCAACATGTTTTTGCATCTTTAGCTTATCGATAATTGTGCCACCGATAACCGCTAGCACCAAACCCACAATTACATAAGCTAAAGCTATCTTCAGCCCAAAGAACGACATTAATAATAAGAAAGAAGCTATATCCACCAGTGGTGACGAAATTAAAAAGGAGAAGGTTACGCCCAAAGGTAGACCAGCTGATGTAAAGCCGATAAAGATTGGAATGCTAGAGCAGCTGCAAAATGGTGTCACTGTACCCAACAGTGCCCCCAGCAGATTGCCTTTGATCCCTTTAAATCTACCTAGGATCTTTTTTGTTTTCTCTGGAGGATAAAAGCTTTGAATATATGAAATGATGAAAATCAAAACCGACAGTAGGATAAAGATTTTGATGGTATCATAGATGAAAAAGTGAATGCTTCCCCCAACCCTTTGAGTAACTTCGAGGCCAAATACCTTCTCCACAAGTAGCCCTACAAGATCCGAGAGCCACTTCATTTTCAACAGCTGGTCGCTGAGCCATCTGAAAATCTGTGTTATAACGTTCATTCAACTCACCTATTCCTATTCTAATGTTTTTATCTTTCCCGCTCTAGAGCGCAGGGGATTTTTGGGTTTTGCGCCAAGGCTTGAATCTTCTCCCCAAATTCCTCCATTTCCCCAAAAGCTCTCAATGGTTCCCTCCAGCCTTCTGCAAACCCAGCTAGCAAGGTTTTAAGCTCTTCGGGGTTTGCCCTATAGAAGACCCATTGTCCTTTACGTGTATCTGTAACCAGGCCTGCCTCTTTGAGGATGTTCAGGTGTCTGGAAATAGCAGGCTGGCTAACATGAAAAAGTTCTTCTAACTCACAAACACAGAAACTGTTGGTGCAGAGGATCAGAAAAAGCCTTAATCTAATCTCCTGTCCAAGAGCTTCAAATACCTTCTGTAGCGTTGCTAGAGAATTCTCCACTATTGTTCCTCCTCGTTGTTCTATAGACATATAATGATATCCTTATATGATTAATAATAAGCCCACCCCTATTTTTTGTCAAGGGGGCTTACCACAAAGTCTTCAAAAAGATTGCGTGGGTTGGGAATAGGTTTGAATTAACGCTCTACCCCATGAGTTGCAGAATCTTCCTTGCAGCAACCACACCGCTGATTGAAGCTTGCACCAACCCCCGGGTTATGCCTGCACCATCACCGATGAGAAAGAGATTCTCGATCTGTCGGCTTTGTAGATCCTCTGTTAGCTGAAAACGAGATGAGTAAAACTTCACCTCTACACCATATAAAAGGGTGTGACGAGAGTTTATACCAGGCGCTAATCCATCTAGGGCCTCTAACATCTCTAAGATGGAGACCAAATGCCGATACGGAAATACTAGGCTTAAGTCCCCGGCTGTTGCAGCTTTCAATGTGGGCCGCACAAGGCCTCGATCTATGCGCTCTTGAGTGGAGCGACGACCTGCTCTTAGGTCACCTAGGCGCTGCACCATCACACCTCCCCCCAGGAGGTTAGCTAAAGCTGCAATATTTTTACCATAGGCAATTGGATCATGAAAAGGTTCTGTGAAATTTTTGCTCACGAGCAAAGCAAAATTGGTTGAATCTGTGCCCTCTGTAGCATGAGTATGACCATTGACTGTCACGAGACCACCATTGTTCTCCATTACCACCTGGCCATGGGGACACATGCAGAAAGTGCGTACCTGATCATCGAAAGACGCTGAATAATAAAGAAGTTTTGCTTCATAAGCAACGCGGGTGATGGGATCTAAAACTGCAGCTGGCACTTCCACCCGGACCCCAATATCCACAGGATTTATCTCTGTGACGAGACCCATTTTTTCGGCTTCAGTCCCAAGCCAGGCTGCACCTTCCCTGCCGGGAGCTACGATCAAGTGCTGGCAAAAAAGCTGCTGCCCATCCTCAAGCTCCACACCTAGAGCTTTTCCACCTCTTGTCAAAATACTCCGGACCCGGGTTTGGGGACGGATCTCCACCTTCCCAACTAATCTCTGATACATAGCCTCCAGAATCGCTTGAGTGCGGCCTGTGCCCAGGTGGCGCACAGGATAGGGAATCAAGCGCAAGTCTGCAGCTAAAGCTTGTCTCCCCAGCTGCGCCAAGCGCTTGGTATCTGTGCCCCAAAGCTCTTGGGGCGCACCAAAATCCAAATAAATCCCATCCACATAATGGATTAACTCCTCTAGTCGTTCGGGGGCTAGATATTTTTTCAAATGCCCCCCTACATCAGCAGTTAAGGTTAATTTGCCATCGCTGGCTGCACCTGCTCCACCCCAACCTGAGACAACCCGGCAGGGATTGCAGCCGATGCAGCGGGCTTCCTTGTCCATAGGGCAATTCCGCTGATGGATGAGGGGACCCTTTTCCAAAAGCAAAACCCGAGGCTGTTTGCTGCCCCGGGTCAGTTCCAGGGTAGCGAAGATGCCAGAGGGACCTGCTCCCACGATAATCAGATCATACTCTTCCACTTTCGCTGCCCCCCAGTTGTTATTCAGTTGTTAGTATATCCACTTTCCTGTTTCCATAAACTCCACTGTCTCCTCCCAAGAGCGAATCCCTGTACTGGCGCCGATAGCTGTAACGCAGCTGGCACCCACTGCATTGGCAAGCTTACCTGTACGCTCTAAATCCCAATCATGGACAATGCCTGCTAAAAAGCCTGCCACAAAGGAATCCCCGGCGCCTGTTGCATCCACAGAGGGCACATTGTAGGGCGAAATCCAATACTCTTCAGTTGCAGTGCGTACATAAGAGCCAGCAGAGCCCATCTTCAGGCCCACAATCTGCACGCCGCGATCTAGGAAGAAACTTGCCATCTCCTCAGGTTTCTCCAAGCCTGTGACCATTTTTGCCTCGTCGATAGAAGGCAAGAAGATATCAATATCCCCCAGCACCGGTACAAGCAAAGATGCCCAGCGGCCTTGAGCGTCCCAGGCAGTATCCAACGCTGTGGTAAGACCTAGGGATTTTGCCCGCCTCAAGAGCCTGCCTGTAGGCTCACCATCAAGTTTGGGCATGAGGAAACTACCTGCTATATGCATAATTTTGGCGCCACGGAGCGCAGAATCTGGGACGTCCTCATCTGAAAGATCCTGGTTGGCACCTAAAGAATGGACAAAACTGCGTTCGCCATCCGGATCCACCAGCACCAAAGAGGCTGAGGTATGGTAATTTTTGCTCCGGCTAATGCCAGTTACATCTAAGCCAACTTTTGAGAGGGCCTGTACTAAAAAGTCGCCGAAACCATCCTCTCCCACCTTGCCCACAACAGAGGTGGAGATACCAAGTTTCGCAAGCGCAGCGCCAGTGTTGGCTGCACAACCACCGCTGTGGAGCTGAAGATCATCCACTAAAGTTAGTTTCCCTTTCTCAGGAAGCTCTAGTACCGGGCGGGCCACAGCATCGGCCACCAGGTTCCCCACACAAATTACTTCTGCCATTTACCTCACCCCTAGTTTTTTAATTGTTGCACAACTGCTTTGGCAATTTGAGCTGCCATTTGTTTGTATTCATCAGATCCCACAACACAGCCCTGACAGGTGGGGCAGAAAGAGTTGGGAGTTGAACATACGTCGCTTGTACCAAAAACCCTGATCTTCTCTGCCACCAGATCCCGCATCGCTTCTCTCGCTGCCAGGAGTAGATCTGGGAAGCTAATGAAGGAGGGATCTTTATCCAAAATACCTCGAATCCGATGGGAGGCAATCTGGGCCATCTCTGTATAGACATTAATCTTGCAGATGCCAAGCTCGATAGCACGCTTGAAGTCCTCATCTGGGATACCGGAGCCACCATGGAGCACCAGGGGAATGCCTGTTGCCTCGCGGATCTCCACTAGCCGCTCAAAATCGAGTTTTGGCTTTGATTTATAAAGACCGTGGGCAGAGCCGATGGCAACAGCCAGAGCATCTACGCCTGTGCGCCGTACAAAGTCCTCTGCCTGCTTGGGCTCTGTAAGCAGCCCTCGATCTTCTGTGGCCTCAGATGAGCCCTCTGCACCGCCAATATGACCTAGTTCCGCCTCCACTGTGACACCGATGGCATGTGCCATCTTTACAACAAGCCTGGTCTGCTCCACGTTCTCCTCATAGGGAAGGGTGGAACCATCAAACATCACAGAGGTGAAACCGGACCGCAGGGCCCGCATCACAGCTTCGAAGCTCACACCATGATCCAGGTGCAGGGCAACAGGAACCGGTGCTCTCTCTGCTGCCCTTCTGATCACAGGTGCAATCGTCTCAAGATCAACATACTTAAAATGCACTTCAGCTACGTTTAAAATCACAGGTGAGCGCATTTGGGTTGCAGCCTCTAAAATTGCCTGCAGCGATTCCAAGCTCACAACGTTGAAGGCGCCAATTGCATAACGTCTGCTTTGCGCTCCGTGTAGAATATCTTTCAAATTAACTAATGCCATTTGTTTCCCTCGCTTTTTGCAATAATTCTCTGGCCTGTCTGGCCACCATAATCTCCTCTTGGCACTTTATTACCAACACCTGGCAAGGACCTGCACCGATTGCTCCCTCTTCTACAGTATCATTCTTCTGGGGGTCAAGAGCGATGCCCAAAAACTCCAAGCCACGGCAGATTTGTTCTCGCTGAAGGGGCCCGTGCTCGCCGATACCCCCTGTAAACACCAATACATCTACCCCACCTAATGCTGCTGCAAAAGCACCTATGTATTTTTGCACCTGATAACAGAACACATCAATCGCAAGTTTGGCTCTCCGATTGCCTGCAGCATCTGCCTCCTCCAAATCCCGCATATCTCCACTAACAGCGCTGATGCCAAGGAGGCCTCCCTTTTTAATCAACTCCTCTGACAGCTCCTGGGGAGAACTCCCCAGCCTTTCTCCTAAATAGGGGAAGAGCCAGGGGTCGAAATCTCCAGGCCTGGTGCTCATGATGGTGCCGGCTTGCGGCGTGAGGCCAGAGCTTATATCCACAGATTCCCTGCCGCGGATGGCCGCAACTGAAGTGCCACTGCCCAAGTGGCAGGAGATAATCCGCAGCCCCTCTTTACCTAGCCGCGTGGCAACTTCCTGAGACACGTAGCGGTGAGAGGTGCCGTGGAAACCATATTTCCTAGCGGCATACTCTTCTTGCCATTCATAGGGAATACCATAAGTGTAGGCATATTCAGGCAGGGACTGGTGAAAACCAGTCTCGAAGGCCACCACCTGTTTAATATCGCCGAACAGCTCCTGGCAAAGTTCAATTCCAGCTAAAGCCGGGGGATTGTGAATAGGCGCCAGAGGGATACAAGCGCGGATCGCCTCTTTCACCTTATCATCTACAACTACAGCTTCCCGGAAAAATGCACCGCCATGGGCAACCTTATGGGCTACAGCAGCCAACGCCCCCTGCTTGAGTAGTCCCCCTGCTGCGAGCCTGTCTAAAACTAAGGCCAAAGCTTCCTTTGGCGAACACTCACCTAAAGCTTCCTTGATGAAGTCGGCCTTCAGGATTGCTTTCGGGGTACCTAATCTGTCCACTTGCCCCTGGGCTAAAGCCTTACCCTCCTCCTCTAACAGAAACTTAAAAGAGGAGCCTCCAAAATTAAGCACTAAGATCTGCATGCGTTCACCTCCCCAAAACAGGGCCCAAAGGCGCAATTAAATGTTGGTATACTTCCACTTCCCGATCTAGAAGGTATTGATAGAGATCGGGGAGATCCCACTTATTTAAGGGACCGAAAAGCAGAGGCACTCGCTCTAGCCGATAGAGACGCGTGCGAATCACTTTCGAGAAACTATCCGGCACATGGGATAGACGCAACTGGCTCACCTGGATTAGGGGGGCAGCTAAAGAGGCTAAAAGAGCGCCTTTGCCCCTGCCGGCCAGTACCACCCGCTCTTTGCCTGAGCGCTCCTGAAGATACTCTACTGCCCGCAGCACATCTGCCACCTGCATTCCCACAAGAGAGGTGCCAAGCATCTGGGCGTCGCAGCTGAGACGGTATTCTGTCTCATAGAAGTGATAAGGGTTGCCTGCTGCCCTATTAACATTGCGGGAGGCAACTGCCCCTATGCCCCTGGGATCGAACAGAAAGACATCCCTGCTCTCAGCGAGTAAAGAGTCAATCAGCTCCCAAGAAGTTTCAGCTCCCTCTGTGCCCTCCTCAAGGAGCAACAACACAGGATCATGCTGGGAATCTTGGGTCTGGAAAAGAAGGCCACTTGTTAAAATTCCCTTTTCACTCCAAAAGAAGATCTTCTCTCGGGTGATCCCATCTGCTACCAAGTCTTGGGCAATCACCCTGGGATACTTAGGCCCTCGGAGCTTGGGCAAGGCCAAGGTTTCTTCCAGCATAGCGAGGCTAAAGGCAGTTTTAGGTTTCTCCAGCTGCTCCACAATCAGATCATGAATAGTCCGAGCCTCGGGAAAATCTCCTAGAACTTGGCCTGTTTTGGTGCAATAGAGCTCTTCAGGCTCACGGGCAACTGGCTCTTGGGTCCGGAAGCTTGGTTCCAGCCCCAAAAGATGCACTCGAAACCAGTTTACAGCTGCCTCTCGCAAGCCTGGCTTATAGCCGTGGGTACCTGGGACCACTGTAAGTTTAATTTTGTCCTCTGCATTGAAAAGTCGATAGATCCGACGCGCTTGCTCTACAGAGCGCACTGCGCCTTCAACATTGAAAAAGTCTGATTCCACCGCTCCCACCATGACAGGTTTGGGAGCAAAGGAGGCAAGAAAATCATCATGATCTGGGCTATGGGAGATGGCCCCAAAAATGTTTTGTTCCATATCATGGGCCTGACCTGTACCCAGATAGGCTGCCCTGGAGCTGATATAGCAGCAGGGAACAGCAGCTTTCAAGCGTTCATCTAGCAGCATCATATAACTGGTCTGGGTGCCGCCACCACTGTTGCCTGTGATCCCTAGCCGCTCTTTGTCTACCTCGGATCTGGTGCACAAATAATCTAAAGCCCGGGTCAGGTCCCAACAAAAATACCGGGCTATGCTCATGCCAAGTAGTGAGCACTTGATGCCAGCGTATGAATGTTCAATTGTGCCCCAGCGAACTTCCTCTTTGCCACAGCGCCAGTATTGGAGTCGCTCTCCTTGGCCTAGTGGATCCACAGCTAGTACTGCAAAGCCATTGGCTACCAAATCCAGACAAACCTGTTGGTAGACAGGAGAGGCTTTGGCCTCTCTTGCGTGACCAGAGGCTACAAGAATCCCTGGCACAGGACCCTCTGCTTCGGGAAGGTAGAGGTTGCCTGTAACATAGAAGCCGGGGAGGCTTTGGAAAATTAATTTTTCTATCCTATAGCCTTCCTCCTGGATCACCCCTGTAACCTGAGGTTTGAGATCTACTTTCTCAGTTGGCAGGCCACCTAAGCTTGCGAGAAAATGCGCACGTACCTCTTGTCGATGCTGGTTAAATTCATCTATTGAGCCTAAAGCATGCTTTTTGCAATCGCCTCTGGCGATTGCCTCCTCTGCTTTGCGTCTGAGATAATCGATCAACTGGCTTTCCACATCGTGATAACCGTCTAAAAAAGGACCAAACTCTAACATTTAGTTCCCCTCCTTCTCTGTTTTATATATTCATGTTCTGCTGGCTGATTCCTTCCTCTTTTTATCCCCTTTTCCCAATTTAGCGTGTTAGCAATCTCTTTTTACAATTTAGCCAACCTCGGATCTAAAGGCCGGGCCAAGTGTTGATATATTTCCACGTCCCGCGTCAAGAGATCCCGCCAAAGATCTGGCAAGTCCCATCTATTCAAGGGACCGAAGAGGATAGGAACCCGCTCAGGTCGATATAATCTCTTTTTCACTATCTGGGCAAAGCTTGGGGGCATAGGCGAGAGGCGAAGCTGAGAGATGGGCGCAAATGGGGCCGCAAGGCTCGCAAGGAGCGCCCCCTTGCCCCTGCCTGCTAGTACCACCTGCTCTTTACCTGTACGCTCCTGAAGATATTCTACTCCTCGCAGCACATCTGCCACCTGCATCCCCACAAGGGAGGTGCCTAGCATCTGAGCATCGCAGCTGAGGCGATATTCTGTTTCATAAAAATGGAAGGGACGATTGCCGTGGGACGTGATTTTACGGGAAGCAACTGCGCCTATGCCTCGGGGATCGAAAAGGAAGAGATCTCTGCCCTCTGCTACGAGAGATGTAATTTGCTCCCAGGAGGCCTCAGCTCCCCCTGTCCCTTCCTCCAAAAGCAGCAGCACAGGATCCTCTGTTGCCTTTTCCGTACGAAAAAGAAGACCACTGGCTAAAATACCCTCTTGGCTCCAAAAGAAGATTTTCTCTCGCGTAATCCCATCTGCCACCAAATCCTTGGCAATTATTCTAGGATATTTAGGTCCCACCAGCTTGGGCAGACCTAAAGTGTCTGCCACCATTTGGGGATTAAAAGGTTCCTTTGGTTGCGCGATTTGGGCCACAATTAAATCGTGGATAGTCCGAGCCTGGGGGAAGTCCCCTAAAACTTGGCCTGTTTTGGTGCAATTGAGCGCTCCAGGATCGTGGATGGTGGGATCTTGGGTGCGGAAGTCAGGGGCAAGTCCCATCAAGTGTACTCGAAACCAGTTTACTGCTGCCTCTCGCAATTTCGGCACAAAGGCATGGGTGCCTGGTGTGATTAGCAACTGAAGCTTATCTTCTGCCCCAAAGAGGCGATAGATCCGCTGTGCCCTCTCCACTGAATCCACTGCGCCTTCTACACTGAAAAAATCCGATGCCACAGCTCCCACAAGTACAGGTTTCGGAACAAAAGAGGCTAAAAAGTCATCGTGATCCGGGCTGTGGGAGATGGCGCCAAGGAGGTTTTGTTCCATATCGTGGGCCTGACCTGTGGCCTGGTAGGCAGCCCTGGAGGTAATATAAGTACAGGGGACAGCAGCCCTAATACGTTCATCCAGCAGCATCATATAGCTAGTTTGGGTACCGCCACCGCTGGTGCCAGTCATGCCGATCCGCTGGGGGTCCACCTCAGGCCTAGTGCACAAATAATCTACAGCGCGAATTAGATCCCAGCAAAAATAACGGGCAATGCTCATACCAAGTAGGGAGCACTGGATGCCGGCATATGTATGCTCTGTGGTACTTGGGGCCACATCTGCTTTGCCCATGCGCCAATATTGAAAGCGTTCACCTTGGCCTATTGGGTCTACAGCGAGTACTGCAAAGCCATTGGCAACCAGATCCAAACAAACCCTCTGATAGGCAGGGTTCGCTTTGGCATCTTGGGAATGGCCATGGGCAAAGATAATCCCTGGCACAGGGTCTGGAGTGTCGGGAAGATATAAATTACTGGTAACAAAAAAATCCGGGAGGCTTTGGAAAATTATCTTCTCAATCCTATATCCTGACTCTTCAATCACACCTGTTACCTTTGGGTTCAAAGGCGAATCTACATCAGGAAGACCACCTAGGCTACTGAGAAAATGTGTCCGCACCTCTTCGCGATATTTTGCGAATTCACCTGTGGTGCTAATTTTCTGCTTTTTGGCGTTGTTTTTAGCAACTGCCTCTTCGGTCATGCAGCGAAGATGGTCAAATAGTTGGCTTTCCACATCGTGGTAGCCATCTAGAAAAGGCCCAAAGCCCAACACTAGAATCCCTCCCTGCTTTTTTAATCCGAGTCCTGTGTGGAATATCAGTCCTATTTTTTCAATCACTGGAAAAAGTTATGAATAAACAGTTTCCTGCTCACGATTTTTATTATACCATAATCTACACCTGGGGAAAAGAGGAAAAGCGGGGAATTTCTTCCTAGGAAGATTCTATAATCAAAAGAGGGCTGCCCCCTGGCAGCCCTCGCGCAGTTTAATCTAAGATTATAGGAATCCTCCTGACAAGAGGGACAAATCTTTCTATCTTCTCTCCTGCAGGAACCATTAGTATTTGTTTGTATGGAGTGTATCCATCTTTACGCACCAAAAGCTCATAGCGGCCAGCTTCTACAAATGAAATCTCAAACCATCCATCTGGTCCTGATATTGTTTTGTATTCTCCTACCTCGCCGGAGAGAATCACCTCTGCACCTTCCACAGGCTGATTGCGTGGTTGTTTGCGCAAGTCATCGGTTATAGGCAAAGTTATATTGGAATCCACCTGATAGACCTTGCCGACGAACGTGGAAGGTTCCTGTTTAATGGGCTTGAGGAGAAAATCCAAACGTAGATTCTGCCCAAAAAATAGCTCCACAGGCTCCTGTTTGGGCAGATAATCGGGATGATGTACCTCTAGCAAATGCTTTCCCGGGTTTAAGGATAGTTTGTAATTGCCCAGGTTATCTGAAACCACATAACGAGGCTCAAGGGAAAGATCCTCAAAATCAAAGGCCTGAATTTTGGCAAAGGCCACAGGTCTTCCAGTTTTCATGTCCTTTACCTGACCGTAGAGAAGAGAATCCTGCACTGGCAGTGGCTCCAGAAATACTGAAAGCTCAAAGTTCTCTCCAGCCTTAAGCTGAACTTTCTGTTGCCAGGGCTTATATCCTACTTTAGAGACCAGCACCAAGCCCCAACCCGAGGGGATCGTTGCGAGCTGAAAAATGCCAGCACTATCTGTGGCGATTTCCCATTTGCTCTGGTTTTCCATGGCCAAAATCACCCTAGCATCTGCCACTGGCATTAAAAATAACCCCTGCTGTCCACGGGTTTGTACTTGGCCATGGAGAAAAGCTGGGGGAAGAGGCTTGGGTATCAATTTAAATCCTAGAGTCACTACCTCGCCTGAGATAACTTCTACTTGCTCTTTGTATTCCTCATATTGCATGTGTCTGACTGTAATTAAGTATTTACCCGGGGGCAAACTTAGCCGCCAGTATCCTTTGGCGTCGGTCCAGGCTACAGGTGGTTTAGCCTCAGCCGTGACAGAGAGCCGCTGTGCTGTTACCTCAACCCTGTAGATGCCCTGGCCAGTTTGTGCATCTAGAACCTGGCCTGCTAAAAAGCCGGGTTTTTGAGGCAACGCCTCCAAGACAATTTTAACTTCTTCCCCGTTACCAATCTCTAGCTTGAGCTGTTCGGGTTTATAGCCCTCTTTTTGCACCATTATTATGCTCTGGCCTTCGGGAACACCTGTGAAAAGAAAGTGTCCAATCTCGTCGCTTTCAGCTTCAAATTTATCTTTGCCCACAACTAAAATCACCTGGGAGGCAGCTATAGCCTCACCAGCTGGATCCAAAACCCAGCCTGAAACCTGTTCTTTGTGTAATGCAACGTCACTCTCCTGGGCAAAAGCCATTCCCACCAATAAGAAGAGAGTACACAACACTATCCGGACTGATGCCTTTCCCATTACCACACCTCCTTGAAGTTCTCAGTATAATTATCCCAAATAAAGGAAAAATCATACACTGGGCAAGGAGTGTTTTGGTTCAAGACAACTTTGTACGAGAGTATATACAACTTATTTGCTCAAAAGGCGGCTAGCAATTGATTTGTGTCCTCAAGATTAAAATCTTCTGGATCAAATTCCCCGCCGTACCACTGTAGCATTTCCTCATGAGGCCGTATGCTTGGGATCGACATTGACGCTCACACAAGGCAAACCCTGCGGATTCTTGAAAGGTTTGCTAAGCTAGCCTTATTCGCAAAGGGCACGCCAAATACCCGCTGTAGGATTGTTAAATCCATAAGCTTACTTTTACGCATTATGTTCAGTACACTATGGCAATCCGCATTATAGAGTCTGACGTCTCGGGTTTTATATTGTCCCCTGCTGATACGCGCTTTTCGCTGAAGGTATAGTCTTTTGGATTGTAAGTATTATTAATTGGCATTTCATCATTACCAAAAAAACTTGCTTTACTTGTGTAATTGAGCGAGGACTATCGTTTTATTCTATGCGATTGCTTAATTGAAATCTCAATAAACCTTTTCACGGGGAATAATGTGCTCGAAAGCAAACAGAATAATTTGTTTCCCTAGCATAAAAACTCCTCGATTGAGCGGTTTTTTAAGGACTAACTTCTAATCCTAAAAGTCGAAAATGGCTATCGAAGGCAAATACTTCTCTAATCCCCAATTGCTGGCAGATCGACCAGCTAGTACAATCTGTAAAGGAAATTTTATGGTCGTGATATTTCACGAAAAGGCTCCAGGCTTTCTCGGCTATTCTTTTATCCACCCATTCTACGTGAAGCAAATTTAATTTCTCGGCTTCCTCAAATAACTCTTTAACCTCTATCGCAAAGCTGAGCCTCCCATCATAGCGCAAGCGAGTATATGTTTCATCTAAAACATAATCGCTTGTAATTAAAGGCATCCGCTGTAGCTGAAGCTTTCGGTGATATGCTGCTGCTTTTTCGTGATACTGATCATTTTGCAAAATCAGTGCCAACCACCCACTTGTATCAACAAATACTGCCCTCATTTCTCTTCTTCACCGTATAAATATTCATCGTGCCGTTGGGCATTATCCGTATGTTTGCCTATACCTAACCCCACAAGCTTTGCAAGGGGATTCCCACTTGCAGATCTTTCTTTTTCTTCGATCAAGTATGCAGCAACGGCTTCGCGAACTAGACTCGCTTCGCTTGTACCCTTCATTACCGACAAAGTTTTAAGCTCCTCATCTTGCTGGGGAGTTAGATAGATTTGCTTTCTTATTTTCTTTGGGCACATATACGCCACCCCCTCAATTTACATCATACTAAAATATACATCATTTGTCAAGCGACGCCAACAATACTGATGTTAAAAAGCAAATCCCTGATCCTAATGGCTGGGATCAGGGATTTTTATCTTTAGGCGTGTGCTCTTTTGGGCACCAGGCAAATATCAATCAACTCTGTCATCTGGTGCAAAAGAAAATCTGGCCTGGCAGCTAATAGTTGTTTTCGCGGAGCAACACTCCAAAGGACTGCAGCAGATA